>WNGQ01002502.1_pt1 | contig 31123 bp, 27 predicted proteins | sample 5407661 | NCBI WGS metagenome assembly WNGQ01 (sample SAMN13153382, study PRJNA577476) | soil metagenome | isolation source: 60 cm soil or saprolite under Garry oak tree replicate 2 | place: USA:California | collected 2016-06-15 | reverse complement strand
GATCGTGCCGACGCGTTCCCCGGCCAGCACCCTGGCCGTCGCGCCGGGCTGGTTGATGTTGAACACTACGATGGGCAGCTAGTGCTCCTTGCACAGGCCGAACGCGTTGGCGTCCATCACGGCGTAGCCGTTCACCAGCGCGTCACGGAACGACAGCTCGGCGAGGAACGTCGCCTTGGGATCGCGCTTCGGGTCGGCCGTGTAGACCCCGTCCACGTTGGTCGCCTTGAGCAGCAGCTTCGCCTCGATCTCGAGCGCCCGCAGCACCGCCGCCGTATCGGTCGAAAAGTACGGGTTTCCTGTGCCGCCCGCGAAGATCACCATGCGGCCCTTCTCGAGGTGGCGCACGGCGCGGCGCCGGATGTAGGGCTCGGCGAGCTCCTCCATGCGGATCGCCGTCATGACCCGCGTGTCCACGCCCTTCTTCTCGAGGATGTCCTGGAGCGCGAGGGCGTTGATCACCGTGGCGAGCATCCCCATGTAGTCGGCGGACACGCGGTCCATGCCCTGCTCGCTCGCCGCCGTGCCGCGCAGGATGTTGCCGCCGCCGACCACGAGCCCCAGCTGCACCCCCAGGGCCGCGACCGCCTTGAGCTCGTTCCCCAGCTTGTCGATGACGGCGAAGTCGATGCCGCCGCCCGCGCCCCGCTCGCCCGCGAACGCCTCACCCGAGAGCTTGAGCAGGGCGCGCGGGTAGGCGAGGCGGGTGGCCGCCACTCAGTTCCCTCCGCGCTCGAACCGAACGAAGCGACGCACCTGCACCTTTTCCCCGGTCTTCGCCGCCACGTCCCGCACCAGATCGCCGACGGTGTGCTTGTCGTCCTTCACGAACTTCTGCTCGAGCAGCACGTTCTCCTCGTAGAACTTCTTCAGCATCCCCTCGACGATCTTGCTGCGGATGTGCTCGGGCTTCTTCTGCTCCGCGACCTGGGCCTCGTAGACCTTCCGCTCGCGCTCCACGAGCTCAGGGGGAAGGTCCTCGATCCGCACGGCCAGCGGCTTCGCCGAGGCGATGTGGAGGGCGAGCTCCTTCACCAGTGTCCGGAAGCCTTCCGTGCGCGCCACGAAGTCCGTTTCGCAGTTCACCTCCACGAGCACTCCGATCCGGCCGTCGTGGTGGACGTAGGAGCCGATCAGCCCCTCCGACGCCTCGCGCCCCGCCCGCTGGTCGGCCTTGGCGGCGCCCTTCGTGCGGAGCACGTCCACGGCCTTCTCGAGGTCGCCGCCCGTCTCCTCGAGGGCCTTCTTGCAGTCCATCATCCCGGCGCCCGTGCGGGCGCGCAGCTCGGCCACGAGCTTCGCCGGAATCTCTTTCACAGTCGCCACGCTCTCACTCCTCGCAAAAACGCCGCCCTCGCGCCGTGGGGCTCGAGGGGCGGCGGTCGGTTAGCCACAGAACGGCGGCGCGACGGCTAGCCTTCGCCCCCGCCGCTCGATTCCGCCGGGGCCGGCGCCTCGGGCGCCTCGGGCGCCTCGTCGGTCTTGAGCCGCGCCGCGATCGCCTCGGGCTTGGGGCGCCGCTTGCGGCGCGCCGGCTTCTTCTTCTTCTCCCCCTCCACCTCCGCCTCGACGCCCGTCTCGGTCGAGTAGGTCACCGCCTCGCCCTCCTCGGCCGCTTCGCGCAGCGGCGACTGCCGCCGCGCCTCGATGATCACGTCCGACAGCGCGGCCGCGATGAGCGACACCGCCCGGATCGCGTCGTCGTTGCCGGGGATCGGCACGCTGATCGGGTCCGGGTCCGCGTTGGTGTCCACGATCGCCACGACGGGGATGCCGAGCTTGTTCGCCTCGGCCACCGCGATGCGCTCCTTCTTCGAGTCCACCACGAACAAGGCGCCGGGCAGCCGGCCCATGTTCTTGATGCCGGAGAGGTACTTCTCGAGCTTGACGCGCTCGCGGTCGAACAGCAGCTGCTCTTTCTTGGTGTAGTTCTCGAATTCGCCCTCGGCGGTGCCCTGCTCCAGATCTTTCAGCCGCTTGATCTGCTTCTTGATGGTCTGGAAGTTGGTGAGCGTGCCGCCCAACCAGCGCTCCGTCACGTAGAACGCGCCGCAGCGCTGCGCCTCCGCCTGGATGATGTTCTTCAGCTGTTTCTTGGTGCAGACGAACAGGATGCCTTCGCCCTTCAGCACCACCCCGCGCAGCAGCTCCTGCGCGGCCTCGATCTGCCGGAGCGTCTTCTGGAGGTCGATGATGTAGATCCCGGAGCGCTCGGCGAAGATGAACCGGCGCATCTTGGGATTCCAACGGCGCGTCTGATGCCCGAAATGGACGCCCGCTTCCAGCAGGTCCTGCAACTGAGGCTGCGTCATGCACTCCCTCTCGTGGGTTCGTCCGCCGCCGCCGTCATCTCCGGATGCCACCCCGAGGGGACCCAGGCACCGAATCGGGCGACGTGTGTGGTTGCCTTCCTACCGCTTACTGAACTGGAACCGCTTGCGCGCCCCCGCCCGGCCGGGCTTCTTGCGCTCGACCACCCGCGGGTCGCGCGTCAGCAGTCCCTGCTCCCGCAGCTTCTTGCGGTGCCGCTCGTCGGCGAGGCACAGCGCCCGCCCGATCGCGAGCCGCAGCGCCCCCGCCTGCCCCGTCACGCCCCCACCCCGCACCAGCGCCCGCACGTCGAACGCGCCCAGCGTGTCGGTCGCGGTGAACGGTTGCTGGATGTGCGACACGAGCGAGGGACGGGGGAAGTAGTCACCCAGAGTGCGCTTATTGATGTTCCACTTGCCCGAGCCCGGCGTCAGGTACACTCGCGCCACGCTCACCTTGCGGCGCCCCACCGCGTGCCAGCGCAGCTCCGGCGTCAGGCTCTCGCCCATCAAGCCTCCACCGGCGTGAGCGGCTCGGGCTGCTGTGCCGCGTGCGGATGCGTGGGGCCCGCGTACACCTTGAGCATCTGCTTGACCTTCTGCCGCGACAACGTCGTCTTCGGGAGCATCCCCCACACCGCCTTCTCGATCACGCGCTCGGGATGCTGCGCCAACAGGGTTGCGAGCGGCCGGAAGCGCTCGTGCCCCATGTAGCCCGTGTGCCGGAAGTACCGCTTCTGCTCGATCTTGCGGCCGGTCAGCTTGACCTTCTCGGCGTTCACGATCACGACGAAGTCACCGCCGTTCAGGTGCGGCGTGAACGTGGGCTTGTGCTTGCCGCGCAGGATCTGCGCAACGCGGCTCGCGAGCCGGCCCAGCGGCTGCCCGGCCGCGTCCACCACGACCCAACGGCGCGCCACGTCTTCTTTGCGCAAGCTGAACGTCTTCATGCCCGGCCTTTCTCGTAACTCGGTCTCGACGCAGCCGGGAACTATACCGGAGCCGTAAGGGCGTGTCAACCTGAAGGTTCCGCGCTCGCGCCGGTGACGCGCGGCGCGCCGTGGCGACCACCTGCGAACGATCTATCCGGGGGGGCCGGCGCCGGGGACGAAAGGCCCGGGAAGCGGCGACGGCTCGCTCGTGGGCTTCTTCATGAGCCACCTCGGCGGCTCGCCGTACTACAACATCAACACGACGTATTACGACGGCGCGGGCACCCACATCCAGAACAGCGTGACCTACGCCCAGTATTGGGCGGCGAACACTAACGTGCCGCTCCCGCTCGTGCCCGTGCTCGATCAGCAAATTCAGGACCAGGTCGTCGCCGGGTTCACGAGCGGCAACCTGACGTACGACCCGAACACGTTGTACCTCGTGTTCAGCGACGCCCTGGTGAACCTGGGCGGGGGCTTCGGCATCGTGTACTGCGCCTACCACGGCAACTTCACGTGGAACGGGAACGACGTGAAGTACGCCGCGATGCCCCACGACATCGACTTTTTCGACTGCAACGCCCTGAACGGGTCGCCCAACAACGACCCCGCCGCCGACGCCGAGGTGAACACCCTCGCGCACGAGACCGAGGAAACGAATACCGACGAGGACCTCAACGCGTGGTACGACAACGCCGGCAACGAGAATGCCGACAAGTGCGCGTGGGACTTTGGCGCGACGTACACGACCTCCAACGGTTCCACGGCGAACATGCAGGTCGGCGGCAGGGACTTCCTGGTCCAGCAGAACTGGGTGAACGCGAACGGCGGGGGTTGCCGCCTCAGCTGGTAGACCGCTAAGTCTGGTCCGGGCTCGCGAGGGTGACGAGCGGCGCGCCGCGCTCCACCGCCTGCCCCGCCGCCACGTGCACCTCGCGCACCACGCCCGCGCGGGGTGCGCGCAGTTCGTTCTCCATCTTCATCGCCTCGACCACCACGAGGCCCGCTCCGGGCTCGACGCGCTGCCCCACCGCGACCTCGACGCGCACCACGAGCCCCGGCATCGGAGCCTGGATCGTCGCGCCGGCGCCGGGATTGCTCCGCGCCCCGGTCAACGCCTGGATCTGGCGCGTGCGCTCGTCCGCGACCTCGACTTCCACGCGCTCGCCGACCACGCCCAGCGCCCACCGCCCCACGCCGTCCAGCGGCTGGGCCGCTACCGTCCACGACCCGCCGCCGAGCAGCAAGTGGTAGAGCGGCGTGCCGGGGATCGCGGCGAGGTGCACCTCGAACTCCTCCCCACCCACGACCACGCGGGCACCGTCTACCTCCACCTCGACCGTCTGGGCGCCGATGCGGACGAAGTACTTCACGGCCCCACCCCAAACGCGGAAGTGGGAACGCGGAACGCGGAACAGAAGTGAGAGGTCGCTCTCTGAACATTCCTCCCCCTGCTGTTCCGCGTTCCGCGTTCCGCGTTTCCCGTTTCTTGTCTCATGCCCCCTCCAACACCGCCACCGTCTCGACATGCGCCGTCTGCGGGAACAGATCGAACGCGCGCACGGCGGTGATTTGGTAGTTGACGCTGAGGCGCTGCAGGTCCCGCGCCAGCGTGGCCGGGTCGCGGGAGAGGTACGCGAGCCGCGGCACCGGCTGGCCGGTGAGCCGCAGGGTGACGTTCCAGTGCAGCCCGGCGCGGGGCGGGTTCACGACGACGCCGAGCGGCTCGGGGAGCGTGGGGAGCACGTCCTCGGCCCTCCCGGCGATGAACCGGACGGGACGCGCCACCTCGCGACCGCGCGCCCACTCGATCGCCTGCTCGTCGGCATCCACGCTCACGACCTGAGCGCCGCGCTCGGCGAGCTGGACGGCGATGTCGCCGATGCCACCATAGAGATCCCACACGACCGCGCCGCGGACGTCGCCCAGCTGCGCGACGGCCCACCGCCGCGCCAGCGTGCCCATCTCGGGGTTCACCTGCTCGAACGCCGTGGCGGGGAAGCCCGTCGCCGGCCCGGCGACCACGCGCGCCACGCCTTCGGCCGGCTGCCACCAGCAGATCACGGCGTCACCGTCGGGCAATGCCGCCCGCAGCCGGTCGGCGTCGAGCCACGGCTCGCCCGCCGATTCCGCGATCACGTGGCGCCGCCCCTCGCGGTCGAGCCGCAGCGTGAGGCGGGTGAGCTTCGCCGGCAGGAGCTCGAGCCGCGGCTTGAGCTCCCGCCACAACGCCATGAGCCGGAAGTCCGCGATGTGACAGTCGGCGAGAGGGAAGACCGCGCCCGGGCGATCGTAGGGCTGTAGTCCGACCGTCCGACGGTCCGACCGTCCGACCGGTTTGACCGCCAGACTGATTTTCGCCCGATAGCGCCACTCCTCCACGGCCTCGACGATCTCGGGGTCGGCCACGTCGAGCTTGCCGATGCGGCGCAGGGCCTCGCCCACGATCGCGCGCTTCGCGGCGAGCTGGGCGTCGTAGGCGAGATGCTGGAGCTGGCAGCCGCCGCACCGATCCCGCCCGTAATGGGGGCAGGGCGGCGTCACCCGCGCGCTGCCGGCCGGCCCGGAGACGGGGGCGGGAGCCACCACCTCCGCCAGCTCGCCGCGCGCGAAGGTCTTGTGGAGCCTGACGCCGTCCCGTAGCCGCACCCGCTCGCCGGGCGCGGTGCGCGGCACGAACACGGCGCGCCCGTCCGCGAGCCGGCCCACGCCGTCCCCGCCGGCGGCGATCCCCGTGATGGCGACGAGGTCGTTCATTCGCGCAGCGCCTCCCGCCGGGCCGCGAGCAGCCAGGAGGAGGGTTGGACGGTGGGAAGGTTGGACGGGGACTGCGGCGCCGCAGCCAGCCGTCGCTCCTCGGCGAGCAGCGCGGCCACGACGGCGAGCGGGCGGCCCAGCTCCGGCCGGACGTCGGCGGAGAGGAGCCGCGTGCCCGTGCGCTCGAGGTACGTGGTGTCGACGTCGCCGCGCTTGAAGTCGGGGTCGTCCATCACGCGGAGGTGGAACGCCTGGGACGAGGGGATTCCGACGATCACCAGCTCGCGCAGGGCACGCCGCATCCGCTCGAGCGCGACGGTCCGAGTTTCGCCCCACACGATGAGCTTCGCGATGAGCGGGTCGTAGTGCAGCGTGACCTCATTCCCGGTCTCGACGCCGGCGTCCCAGCGCACCCCCGGCCCGCCCGGCACCCGCAGGTGACGGACCGTGCCCGTCGCGGGGAGGAAGTCGTTGAAGGGATCCTCGGCGGTGATGCGGCACTCGATCGCGTGGCCGCGCGGCTGCAGGGCGCCGGCGTGGACGCGCAGCGGCTGGCCCATCGCCACGCGCAGCTGCTCGCGCACGAGGTCCACGCCGTACACGAGCTCGGTCACGGGGTGCTCGACCTGGAGGCGGGTGTTCATCTCGAGGAAGTAGAACTCGCCGGTCTGGGCGAGCAGGAACTCGATGGTGCCGGCGCCGAGATATCCCACGGCGCCCGCCGCGGCGGTCGCCGCCTCGCTCATGCGGCGCCGCAGCGCGGGCGTCACCGCGAGGGAGGGCGACTCCTCGATCAGCTTCTGGTGGCGCCGCTGGATACTGCACTCGCGCTCGCCCAGCGCCACGACGCGGCCGTAGGAATCGGCGAGCACCTGGATCTCCACGTGGCGCGGTCGCTCGAGATACCGCTCGAGATACAGTTCTCCCGCGCCGAAGGCCTTTTGCGCCTCGCTCGCGGCGGCCTCGAACGCCGACTCGAGCTCGCCCTCTTCGCGCAGCAGGCGCATGCCTTTTCCGCCGCCGCCGGCCGCCGCCTTGAGGAGCACGGGATAACCGAGCCGCGCCGCCTCGGAGCGCGCCTGCGCGTGGTCGGCGACTGGCCGGGTCGTCCCGGGGACGATCGGCACGCCGGCGGCCTGCATGCGACGGCGCGCCTCGGTCTTGTCACCCATCGCGCGGATCGCGGCGGCAGGCGGCCCGACGAAGACCAACTCGGCGTCCGTCACCGCCTCGGCGAACGGCGCGCGCTCGGAGAGGAAGCCGTAGCCCGGATGGATCGCCTGACAACCGGTGCGTCGCGCCGCATCAATCAGCTTGGCGCCGTCCAGATAGGACTGCGGCGCGGGAGCGGCGCCGATCGGCACCGCCACCTCCGCGGCGCGCACGTGGGGCGCCAGCCGATCGGCCTCGGAGTACACCGCAACCGCCTCGAGACCCTCCTCGTGGCAGGCGCGGATGATGCGCAGCGCGATCTCGCCGCGGTTCGCGACCAGCACCCGTTTGATCGTGGGCGACATCGAGGTCTAGCAAGTCCCCCACGAGATTCCCAGGCTGAAGCCTGAGCTCGGCACGGCAGTGTCCTTAAGGACAGCGCTTCGCCGAGCCCACCCTTGAGGGTGGGAACACTCGTGACGGAGTCTCATTTCCGGCACGCCGCCACCTCCGCCGCGACGCGGAACGTCGCGAGCGGCTCGCACAATGCCGACGTCGCGCGGGCGGCGCGGGCGTACACGGCGAGCGCCGGCGCCGCCCACGGGTCGCGTTGGTCGAGGGCGATCCGCAGCGCGGCGAACACGAAGTCGTGCGGCGGCACGCGCTGCTCCTTGAGCGGACCGCCCACCCAGAGGAACGAGCGGATCGCCCAGCCGATGTGGGTGCGCGGCTCGGGCGGCCGTTCGAACGCCATGCTCACGCACACGGGGCGGTGTTTCACGAGTTCGGCCAGCCACGCGTCGTCGCTGCCGCGGCGGCCGAGCCGCAGGTCGGTCCCGAGGCGCGCCCGCAATGGCGCGTCCGAGCGCCACGCCGCGAGCGGCAGCACCACGACGTCGGGGCGCAGCCCGCGCGCAAACCGCATGTACCACGCGGCATAGGAGTCGGCGTCGCCGGCCGTGAGCAGCACGCCCCACATCGGGCACGCGCGCAGCAGATTCTCGCCCAGCTCCTCGAGCACCGGGGGAACCCGCAGGTCCGGGGGCACCGGCCCCCAGTCGCGCGGGCCCGCGCCGATCCCGGCCGTCTCCCAGGCCAGTCGCGCCCGCCGGCTCCACCCGCCCACCCGCAGCACGCGGGCGCTGTCGCCCGCCGCGGTCGCTCCCGGCGGGCCGAGCAGCGCCGCGGCGCGGACCAGCGCCTGGTCGGCGCTGTCGAGCACGGCGCGCACCCAGCCGCTGTCCCCCGCGGGCCGATGCGTCGGGCCGTGCGCCTCGTCGACGAGCCCCAGGTACGCCCGCCCCACGAGCAGCCACGCCGCCCCGTCGGTCGAATCCCGGCCGAGCCGCGCGCGCAGCGACGCCAGCGAGTCCGGCATGCTCGCGGCGCCCGGTGGCGGCGCTTGCAGGAGCGCCGCCACCGCGAGCGCGCTAGAGAGGAATGTTGCCATGCTTCTTGGGCGGATTGCGGTCCCGCTTGGTCGCCAGGGCGGCGAGCGCGCCGACGAGCCGGGGCCGGGTGTCCCGCGGGTCGATGATGTCGTCCACGTAGCCGCGCCCCGCTGCGAGATACGGGTGGGCGAATTTCTCCCGGTACTCCGCCTCCCGCTCCTCGCTCGCCTCCTCTCCTTTATAGAGGATCTCGACCGCGCCCTTGGGCCCCATGACCGCGATCTCCGCCGTGGGCCATGCCACGTTGTAGTCCCCGCGGATGTGCTTCGAGTTCATCACGTCGTAGGCGCCGCCGTACGCCTTGCGGGTGATCACGGTGAGCTTCGGGACCGTGGCCTCGCAGTAGGCGTACAGCAGCTTCGCCCCGTGCTTGATGATCCCCCCGTGCTCCTGGGCCACACCCGGGAGGAATCCCGGCACGTCCTCGAACGTCACCACGGGAATGTTGAACGCGTCGCAGAACCGGATGAAGCGGGCGCCCTTCGCCGACGCGTTGATGTCGAGCACGCCGGCGAGCACGGCGGGCTGGTTCGCGACCACGCCGATGGGCCGCCCGCCCATCCGCGCGAACCCGACGAGCAGGTTTCCGGCATAGTCGCGGTGCACCTCGAGGAACGCGCCGTCGTCCACGACGCGCCGGATCACGTCGTGCATGTCGTACGGCTTGGTGGGGCTGTCCGGCACGACGTCCAGCAGCTCTTCGTCGCGCCGATCGGTCGGATCGGCGGACGGGCGGAGCGGGGCATCGTCGAGATTGTTGCTCGGCAGGTACCCGAGCAGCGTGCGGATCCCCGTGAGACACTCCAGCTCGGAGTCGTGGACGAAATGCGCCACGCCGGACGCCCCGCCGTGGACGTCCGCCCCGCCCAGGCCCTCGAAGTCGACCTCTTCGTGCGTCACCGTCTTCACCACGTTCGGGCCCGTGACGAACATGTAGGACACGCCCCGCACCATGCACACGAAGTCCGTGATCGCCGGGCTGTAGACCGCGCCGCCGGCGCAGGGACCGAGCACCGCGCTGATCTGGGGGACGACGCCCGACGCCAGCGTATTGCGCAGGAAGATCGCGGCGTAGCCACCCAGCGAGACGACGCCCTCCTGGATGCGCGCGCCGCCCGAATCGTTCAGGCCGATCACGGGCGCGCCGTTCCGGACGGCGAGGTCCATGACCTTGCAGATCTTCTCGGCGTGCGCCTCGGAGAGCGAGCCGCCGAACACGGTGAAGTCCTGCGCGAACACGTACACCAGCCGGCCGTCGATGCGGCCGGAGCCAGTTACGACTCCATCGCCCAAGTACTTCTCGTCCGCGAGCCCGAAGTCCGTGGCGCGGTGCGTCACGAACCGGTCCAGCTCCACGAACGTCCCGGGGTCGAGCAGCACGTCGAGGCGCTCGCGCGCCGTCATCTTGCCCTTCTCGTGCTGCGCCTTGACGCGGTCCGCGCCGCCGCCCAGCTCGGCCTCGGCGCGGCGCTTCTGAAGCAGCTCGAGCTTCTCACGCATAGTCATGGCCGAAAATCTAGACGGCTAGACGGGTAGACGGGTAGACGGGTAGACGGAGAGCGGTGGCCAGGAAAAAAGGGGTCAGGAAGCTCTGACCCCGTCGACCTACAACCCGCTCGCCGTCTACCCGTCTCGCCGTCTAGCCTTGGCTCTCCTGCTTTGCTGCCTCCTGGGTACCGTCTTCCTTCGGCCAGCCGGTCGCCGCCAGCACGATCCGATGGTGGATCGGATCCACCTCCAGCACCTTCAGCTCCACCGCCTGCCCCTCCTTCACGGCGTCGGCCGGGTTGGAGATGTCCGGGATGCCGAGCTGCGACATCGGGACGAACCCTTCGATGTCGTGTCCCAGGTCCACGACGACGCCCTTGTCCATCAGCCGTAACACCCGGCCGCGCAGGTCGGTGCCGACGGGGTACGTCTCCCCGATCCTGAGCCAGGGATCCTCCTGCGCCTGCTTCAGGCCCAGCGAGATGCGCTTGTTTTCGGCATCGACGTTGAGGATCAGCACGTCCACCTCGTCGCCCTTCTTCACGACCTCGGAGGGGTGCTGCACGCGCTTGGTCCACGACATATCGGAGATGTGGATCAGCCCGTCGATCCCCGGCTCGATCTCCACGAACGCGCCGAACGAGGTGAGGTTGCGGACCTTGCCCTTGAGGCGCGTGCCGACCGGGTACTTCTGCGGCAGCGCCATCCACGGGTCCTCTTCGGTCTGCTTCATGCCGAGCGAGACCTTCTCCTCGGTCTCGTCCACCTTGAGCACGACCGCCTCGATCGTCTCGCCGATGGACACGATCTTCGAGGGGTGCCGGACGTTGCGGGTCCAGCTCATCTCCGAGATGTGCACGAGGCCCTCGATGCCCGGCTCCAGCTCGACGAACGCGCCGTAGTTGGTGATCGAGACCACCTTGCCCTGCACGCGCGTGCCGACGGGATACTTCGCGGCCACGTTCTTCCAGGGATACGGCTGCAGCTGCTTCAACCCCAGGCTGATGCGCTCGCGCTCCCAGTCGATGTCCAGCACCTTCACCTCGAGCTCCTGCCCGATGCGCACCATTTCGGACGGGTGCTGCACGCGGCCGTAGCTCATGTCGGTGATGTGCAGCAGACCGTCGACGCCGCCCAAGTCGATGAAGGCGCCGAAGTCGGTGATGTTCTTCACCACGCCCTTGCGTGTCTGGCCGACCTGGAGCTCCTTCATGAGGACATCGCGCTTCGTCTTGCGCTCGGCCTCGAGCAGCACGCGACGCGAGACGACGATGTTGCGGCGCCGCTTGTTGAGCTTGATGATCTTGAAATCGAAGCTCTGCCCCAGGAGCTCGTCGATGTTGGGGACGCGGCGCAGGGCGATCTGGCTCCCCGGCAGGAACGCGTCCACGCCCATCAGGTCCACCACGACGCCGCCTTTGATCTTCTTCACGAGCGTCCCGGAGACCGGCTCGTCCTTCTCGTAGGCCTCGCGGATGCGCTCCCACACCCGCATGAAGTCGGCTTTCTTCTTCGACAGGACGACGGCGCCTTCCTGGTCCTCCAGGTGCTCGAGGAAGACCTCGATTTCGTCGCCTTCCTTGAGGGCGTGCGCGTCCTTGAACTCGTCGATCGGCACCGCGCCTTCCGACTTGAACCCGACGTCCAGGATGACGGCGGTGTCGGTCACGCGCAGGACCTTCGACTTGACGATCTCCCCTTCCTCGATGTTGGAGAGCGTCCCCTCGTACAGCGCCGTCATCTTCGCGATTTCGTCCGCCGAATACTCTTCCTGAAGATCGGACCGGACGCGGATTGGGGAGTGGTGTGCGGGGGAAGGAGTCTCGGGCTTCTCGGGCAGGTCTTCGGTTTCCACCAGCATTCAATACACCAGTTCGGTTACGGGTTTGGGCGGTAGCCCCGCGCGTAAGGCCGGGGAGCGAGCGGCGAAACCTACCCAGGGAACCGCTGGCGCGCCAGCGCCACGACCCGGCCCACCTGGTCGTCGAGCGAGAGCCGCGTGGTGTCGAGGCGCACCGCGTCGGCCGCCGCCCGGAGCGGCGCTACCCGCCGCGTCGAGTCGGCCCGATCCCGCGCCGCGAGCGCCTCCGTCTCGCGCCGCAGCCGCTCCGGGTCGATCTGGCCTGCCGCACCCTCGCCCGCCTGGGCGAGCCGCCGCCGGGCCCGCTCCTCGGGGGTCGCCGTCAGAAACACCTTGAGGGGCGCGTCGGGAAAGACCACCGTGCCGATGTCAGCCCCGAGACGCGGTGGGTCACCCGCTCCGAGCGGATCGCCTGCTCCACGTCCACCCCCGCCACCTCCGGCCGGAACGTGTCGTCCACCAGCACGAGCCGCACCGGCAGCTCCTCAGCCAGTGCCACGATGCGTTCCGCCGACCACGGCTCCCCGCTCCCTGCTCCCTGCTCCCCGAGATTGTCGAGCGCCGCGAGCGTGATCGCGCGATACAGCGCGCCGGAGTCGAGATGCGCCCAGCCGAGCCGGCGGGCCACCGCGGCCGCCGTCGAGGACTTGCCCGATGCCGCCGGCCCGTCAATCGCGATGACGCGCACCGCGGGCCATTCGCTTCAGGTCGCGGAAGAAGCCGGGATAGCTGATCGCCACCGAAGCCCGTTCCGAGAGCCGCACCGCAGCCCCCGGTGTCGTGCCGAGCACGGCGAACGCCATCGCCAGCCGGTGGTCGCGCGCCGTCGCGACCGGGCCGCGGGGTGGCCGCGCCGCGCCGCACACGTGCAGGTCGTTGCCGCGCGCCTCGGCCTCGACGCCCACGGCGCGGAGGTTCGCCGCGATCAGCTCGAGCCGGTTGCTCTCCTTCACCCGCAGCTCGCCCACGTCGCGGAACACAGTTTCTCCCTGCGCGCGGCTCGCCAGCACCGCCAGGATCGGCACCTCGTCCACCAGCGTCGGCACTTCGGCGGCGGTCACCTCCGTGCCGGAGAGCGCGGCGGGACGGGCGACGAGGTCGGCCACCGGCTCGCCGCCTTCGTCCCGCAGGTTCACGCGCTCCACGTGCGCACCCATGCGCTCGAGCACCACGAGGAACCCGGTGCGAGTGGGGTTCACCCCGACGTTTTCTACGAGCAGCTCGCCTGCCTCGGCCAGCACGGCCGCGGCGACGAGGAACGCGGCGGAGGAAGCGTCGCCTGGGACAGAAAGATGGAAGGACGGAAGGTTGGAAGGTCCGGACGGCTCGAGCACGATGGCACCGTTGCGCTCGTGGAGCCCAACACCCAGGTGCACCAGCAACCGTTCGGTGTGGTCGCGCGAGCGATAGGGCTCGCGGATCGTCACGCCGACGCCGCCCGTCAACCCCGCGAACAACAGCGCGCTCTTGATCTGGGCGCTCGCGACTGGCGTCGTGTACGCGAGGGACCGCAGCCGGCCGCCCCGGATCGCGAGGGGCAGCGAGTCGCCTCCCCCCTCCTCCGTGATCTCCGCGCCCATGGCGCGGAGCGGCTCCGTCACCCGGCGCATCGGGCGGCGGCGCAGCGAGGCGTCGCCCGTCAGCGTGGCGGCGAATCGTTGACCCGCCAGGATCCCGAGCATCAGCCGGGCAGTGGTGCCCGAGTTGCCGCAGTGCAGCCGGGAAGCGGGAGGCGTGAACCGTGCAGCGTGCACCGCGATCTTCGCGCCCTCGCGGATGGACGAGATCTCGGCGCCGAGCTGCCGCAGCACGCGGGCTGTGCTCTTCACGTCCTCTCCGGTGAGCAGCCCGGTGAGCTCGCTGGTCCCGCGGGCAAGGCTCGCGAGCATCACGGCGCGATGGGAGATGCTCTTGTCGCCCGGCGGGCGCACGCTGCCCCGCACCTTCACGGATCGAGTCTCCGGCGCCAGGCGGCCGCGCCACCCAGCCAGGCGGTAAGCGCTGGCGCGTCGCCCAGCTCGAGCGCGCGCTCCAGCTCACCGAGCGGCGTCTCGAGGGAGCGGAGCGCGGGGAGCAGCTCGTCCCGATTCATCAAGAAGATCTCCGCCCACAGCGCCGGGTCGCTCGCGGCGACGCGGGTGGTGTCGCGCGCCCCCGGACCGAACGACGCGCCGGGCGGAGCGGCGCGGGCCAGGAAGCTCGCGAGCAGCGACGCCACCGCCTGCGGCAGGTGGCTCGTCACGGCGAGCTGGCGGTCGTGCTGAGCCGCATCGATCACCACCGGGTGGGCGCCCAGGGTTTCGGACCAGAAGTGCGCCACCTCGCGCGCCGCTGCGCCGCCGTCACGCGTCGGCGTCACGTAGACCACGGCGTCCGTGAAGAGGCCGAGCCGCGCGGCGCGGAACCCCCGTGCATGCGTGCCGGCAGGCGGGTGGCCGCCCGCGAAGCGCGCCGCCAGCCCCAGCCCCTCGGCGCGCGCGACGATGGCGCGCTTCACCGACCCGACGTCCGTGACGACCGCGCCCGCCGGGACGTCGTGCTCGAGACGCTCCAGCAGCTCCATGTTCGCGGCGGGCGGCGCCGCGAGGACGAGCAGCTCCGCCGCGCGCGCCACGTCCGCGGCGCGGGGCGGCGCGTCGTCGATCGCCCCCTGCTGGGCCGCGGCGGCGCGCTCCGCGGGGTCGGGGCACCAGCCGAGCACCGTCGCGATGCCGGCGCGCTTCGCCTGGAGGGCGACGGACCCGCCGATCGCGCCGAGGCCGAGAATGCCCAGGGTGTGGGGACGCACGGAGATGGAAGCTAGCGGCGTGCGAGGAGGAGGTAAACGAGAAAGGCGGCCAGTCTGCAGCCGCCCTTCCGCCCACTCGTCCGAACCTCCGGCGTCTATTGTCGCGCGATCGTGATATTGTCCCAGGCGTAGTCCTGTGGCGCGATGCAGCCCAGCTCCATATTGATCTGACCGAGGTTGGCCGGGGTCCCCGTCGGATCGGAGAATGGCAATCCCTGCGCCGCCGTCACCGGGACACCGTCGATGCTGAGGCTCGTGACGTGCCTGTCGAGATCGATCGTGATCTCGAACAGCTGCGCCACGTCCCGAGTCCAGCTGCCCACGGTGAGGTTTAGGCTATTGCTGTTGTAGGTCAGCTGCCCACCCGGACGATAATCCACGTCTGCGAGAATCAGGCTGCCCGCGTCCCGCAGCACGAGCGCGTTAAAGCAGGCGTCCGCCGAGTGCACCAGGGAGCGCCACCGGGCGACGTACACGCCGCTCGCCGGCGGCGTACCGGCCACCGCGCCGAACAGCTTCACGCTCCCTGCCTGTAGCCCGAGCTGGGTCAGCTCCACGGGCTTGCTCGTCAGGTTCCCGACGGCCGACTGGACGAGGATGGTGCCATCCGGATTGATCAGGGTCCAGGCACCGATCTCCGGCGTGCCCGGCGGAGCGCCAGCCGCATCACTAGTGAATGTCGCCTGGAAGATCGGCAGCACAGCGGTCGCCGTGAACACCTGTGGGCTTCCGATCGCCCCGCCAGCCGTCGCGGTCACATGGTAGGTTCCCGGCGTGGCTGGGAGCGTCCAGCTACCGACCGAGGCGAGCCCGTCGGAGCCCGTGACGACCGTCGGATTCGCGATCGTGCCCCCGTCGGTCGAGAAGGTGACCGTGACGCCGGCGACGGGAGTGTGAACCGTCGACGTATCACGCAGCAGGACTTGGGGCGGGGCGGGCACCGGCGTCCCCACCGTCGCCGTCTGCGGATCGGCAGAGTTCTTGTCCATTTGGGCCAGGATCGACCAAGTCATCGTGCTGTAGGAGCCGGTCGAGCCTCCCACGCCGACGTGAGCGGCATGCAGCGACGTGGGCGCGAAATACGTGAGCACGCGGTGCAGTCGCGCCCTGGCAAAGGCGAAGACCTTGCTCAAGCCCTGCCTGGCGGAGCCGATCACCTCCTGGTACGGATCGGGCTCGCACGGCATGAACGCCGCCGAATGGGGCGTCAGCGGCCGCGCCGGTTGACCTGGGTCGAATTGAAAGAGTTGGATGTTGCGCCCGGTCGTCGCGGGATCCAAGCCCGACTCGACGCAGATGGCGACGATCACCGGGTTGTCGGGCGTCGTGTTAAAGATGCTCGGACCTGGATCCGTGAAGAAGTCGTAGCATCCCTTTTGATCGGGCTCTGGGAAGTACTGCGGCAACGCGAACGGCGGCGGGATGCACGGCTTAGTGGTGTTTTCGATGATCGCCACCGTTACGATCTGGCTCAGCGCGCCGGCGGGAAGAAAGGTTCCCGCCTGCTTCCCTTTAGTGAGGATAATGTTGTCCTTGTCGGGGAAAGCGGTCTGCTCGACGCAGTCGAGACTGACATTGGTGCAGCTCGCGGCGAGCGCCCCCTCTTCGAGCCGGAACTTGATCGGCAACGTCCGCCCGTCTACGAGCGGGATGTCGACGCCGGTATTGGCATTCCTCATGTTCCCCAAGGGGAGCACATCGACGTCAGCGAAGCCCAAGAGGCGGTCGTGCACGACGACCAGGAGCCGGAAGCTTGAGCCGACCGGCTCGGTGGACAGGTCGGTGTTCCAGTTCACGATGTACTGCTCGTTCGCCGCGTCGACGCGGACCGTTTGCGACCCTGGACCGCTGGTCTTCGTGAAGGCGACGTGCAGCTGGTCGGCAGGGCACGGCATCACGACTCTGGCATTGCAGACCTGCACCACCGGGGAGAGTCGCGGATTGAACACGCCTGTCGGGCTCGGTGCCGCGACGAGCGGCGGCAGCCACCAGAAGTGTGGATTGCTTGCGAAGCTCGTGCTCGTGTGTCCTGCGTCGGAGATATCTGCGGAAAGGCCGGAGGATCTGGCGGCGGTCGGCTCTCTGTGGTCGCTACATGCAGCAAACAAGGCTGCGGTCAGGAGAAGCAGGGCAGCGCGCTTCACGGCGGAACTCCTTCCAAACAGACAGTGGGTGGGGACCACCATGAACCTGCGCCGATTCGGTCACCCCGCAAGACCCGGGAAGGGCGCGGATCAGGGCCCCCGTTCGAGCAGCTGCCCGAACCGGGGGTCGGTGCGTAAGTCCCTCCACCACCAAGAGATACCACCGCCGCGCTTGAAGGCGTGCGCCGGGTTCGCCGCCACGTACTGCCGCAGTAAGTCAATCGCCTGACCCCGGTCTCCCAGCAGAGTGCGACCGAAGGCCTCGAGCGAGAGCAGGTCCTGCTGCGGGTCCACGTCCGGGCCCGCCCGCGCGGCGACCAGCACCTGCCGCGCGCTGTCGCCCAGCCCGGCCCGGGCGAGCACCGCTCCCACGATCATCTTGGCACGATGCATCTCGAACGGCTTGAGCGGCGGCGGTGTGACGGAATCGATCTTCGCGTAGAAGCGCCACGCCTCCCGCGCATCCGGCGTCGTGGTCGGTGCCGTCATCAGCCACAGCCGGCACTCGGCGAATCGATAATAGGCGGGGAATCGCTCGCCGCCCTCCTGGCACCAGCGATTCGCCTGCCCGAACTGCTGCAGGTCGTACGAGCCGATAAACAGACGCCACAGCACGTCGTTCGCCACGGTGAGGTAGGCGTCCTCCTCGTACGCTTTGCGCGCGGCGAGCACGGCGGCCGGCACGTCCTCCGTCTGATAGTAGAGGTGGCTCAACGTGCTGAACCCGCCCGCCAACGTCGGATCGGCCTGCGTCGCCGCCTCGAGATCCTGGCGCGCGCCCGCGAGAAGGCGGCCCTGCTCCGGCGGGTCGGACGACAGCTCGAGCACCCAGCCGGTGTAGCGCGCCGTGCCCCGCAGCTCGAGGGCCCGAGGGTATCCGGGGGCCATACGCAGCGCGCGCTCGGCGTGCCCCAGCGCGGTGCCGAGCAGCTGCGCCGTTCCCTTGCGGTCGCGCGTGAGCCGGGCGCGGCGGTGCGCGATCCAGCCGCGCTGCACCACCGGCTCGACCCACCGGGGATCGGCCGCCTCGGCGGCCGCGAGCAAGGAGTCGGCGCGCTGGAACCCGGCGAACGCGCCCTCCACGTCGTCGGCCTGCAACCGGGCTTCCGCGTCCTTGCGCGCGCGCTCCCCCTGCTGGACCAGCGACCACGCGGCGACGCTCTGGGTGCCGGCCTGCTGCTCGCGCAGGCGCAATTCTTCACCCAACCGCTCCCGCAGGAACCCCGCCACTTTCTGGGCGAGGCTGTCGCGCATCGCGAGCACCGCACCGGCCGCTTGCTCGAAGCTCGCGCGCTTGAAGTCCGCGCCGCTCGCCCCGTCGATGAGCCGCACGGAGATCTGATAACCGCGCCCCTCTGCTCCCTCAGCCGGCGCCACGCCGCCGCGCACGATAGTGCCCACCTTGAGCGCCCGGGCCACGCTGTCGGCCGGGACGTCCGGATCGCGGTAAGGCGCGATGCCGTTTGGCGAGATCACCGTGAGCGAGGGCACCTGTCGCAGCTCGGCGATCAACGCTTCCGTGAGGCCGTCGGCGAGGTAGCCGAGGGTGTGGCCCTTGCTATCGTCGGCGAAGTAGAGCACCGCGAGGCGCCGCGGATCGGGCCCGCCCGTTGCCACGCGTGCCGGGCGCAGCGACCGGACCACGACGTATCCCCCCGCGGCCGCCACGGCGACGACGAGCGGCACCACCCACCGCCACCCGAGCCGCGGACGCGCCACACCGCGCTCGAGCGTCGCGCGGCGCACCGCGCCCGTCGCGGGGGACGGCGTGTTCAGCGCCTCTGCGAACAGCGCGGTCGTGGTGTAGCGGTCGGCCGGCACCTTCGACAGCGCCCGCAGGATCCCCGCTTCCACGGCGTCGGGGATGGAGGCGCGCACGATGGACGGCGGGGACACCAGGTCGAGCGAGTGGCGCGCGATGACGGCCTGCGCCGTCGGCCCGGTGAAGGGCGGCTCGCCCACGAGCATCTCGTACACGACGCACGCCAGGCTGTACTCGTCGCTGCGGCCGTCTACGTCGGCACGGCCCGTCGCCTGCTCGGGGCTCATGTAGGCCGGCGTCCCGATGATCGTGCCGGTCCGGGTCAGGTGCTCCCCTGTCCCTGCCGCCGTCACGGCGCGCGCGATGCCGAAGTCGGCGACCACCGCGCTGCCGGCCGAGAGCATGATGTTCTCCGGCTTGATGTCGCGGTGCACGATGCCGTGGCTGTGCGCGTAGGCGAGCGCGCCCGCCACCTCGGTGGCGATCCGCAGCGCGTCTTCGAGGGGGAGCTGCTTTTCCCGCGTCAACCGGTCGCGCAGCGATTCGCCCTCGACGAACGGCATGACGTAGTACAGGAGACCGGCGACCGAACCCGAATCGTACAGCGGCAGGATGTGGGGATGCTGCAGCCGCGCGGCGATCTCGATCTCCCGGAGGAAGCGCTCGCCTCCCAGGGCCGCGGCGAGCTCGGCGTGGAGCACCTTGATCGCCACGGGACGGTGATGCTTCACGTCCTCGGCCAGGAAGACGGTGGCCATCCCACCGCGGCCGAGCTCGCGCTCGACCGCGTAGCGGTCGGCGAGCGTTCGACGCAGGGTGTCGAGCAGATCGGACACGGTGGCGGCTAGCATACAGCGCGGGGGAACGAGCCGCCAGCAGCCGAGGTGACGCCGCGCTCTTGTCCCGGGGCGGCACGCTCCCCCATTTATAGATCCGCCGATGATCACCCTCAAGGCGCCGAGCTTCAGCCGCGTGTTCGCGGTCGCATTTCTCGGGATCGCCGTCGCCGGCCTGGCCAGCCTCATCGCCACATGGCAGAGTGCCCGCCGCACCCAGGCGGCGATGGTCGTGCTCACCCAGCGCCTCGAGGACCTGGACCGCGCCTCCGCCGCGCCCGCGTTCCGGAGCGAGCTGGCGGCGATGCGCGAGCTCACGGTCGAAGTGGGCGACGACGCGATCCAGACGGCCGTCCAGACCTCGGTCATCTTTGTGATCCTGCTGGTGGTGCTGGGCATGGCGCTGTGGTACAACCGCGGCCGGCTCGCAGCGCCGTTCGCGCACGTGGTGGGGGCCCTGGAGCGTGCGGCGGCCGGCAAATACGACGAGCGGCTCGACGAGGCGCAGCCCGAGGAGTTCGGGATGATCGCGCGCGGCCTGAACCGGATGGCCGCCGCGCTCGCCTGGCGTGAGCGGATGCAGGACCACACCGCCCGCCTGTTGACGGCGCTGAACGCGCCGCCCAGCGACTCCGGGGCGGGCAGCGGCGGCAGCTTCGGTTCCGCGCTCGAACTGCTCGCGGCCGTCACCGGGGCCGGGGCGCTCGCGCTGTACCAGCCGAGCTACGACACGAACGAATGGGCCCCCTCGGCCGTGCGCCGCGCCACCGCCCGGCCGCTGTCGCGCGACGTGCTGCGCCAGCTCGTGGGAGACGCCGTCAACGTGATTCACTACACGGGGGCCGCGGCCGATCCGGTCCGGAGCGCGCTGCATCTCTCCGACGGCACCGGGGGGGGAGGAGGCCTGGCCGTGGTGCCGTTGCGCTCGCGCGAGCGGCTCGTCGGGCTCCTCGTCGTGACGCTCGCCGGAGACCTGAGCGCCGACGCGCGGGCCGCACTCGAGGAGGCCGCACCCAACCTCGCCATCGCGTGCGAGCGCGAGTCGGCCCATCAGCACACGCGCCGCCTCGCGGTCGAGGTGCGGCACGCCGCCCAGCGCCTCGAGTCCCAAAACGCGATCCTCACCACGCTGAACGACAAGCTCGAGGAGCAGCACGCCGAGCTGACCCGCTTGAACGCGGCGCTCGACCAGGCCAGCAAGCTCAAGGACCAGTTCCTCGCGAACGTGTCCCACGAGCTGCGCACGCCCCTCAACAGCGTGATCGGGTTCAGCGACCTACTGCTCACGATGGCGGCGCCCGAGAGCCCGCCCCTCACCGAGACCCAGCGCGACTACCTCGAGACGATCGCACGCAACGGCCGTCACCTGCTCGAGCTCATCAACGAGCTGCTCGACCTCTCGAAGATCGCCGCCGGCCGGATGCAGCTGCGGCTCGAGCCGCTCGTCCTGGACGGCGTGTTGCGCGACGCCGCCGACACCGTGCGGGCGCAGCTCGAGGCCCGCCACCACAGCCTCGAGCTCGAGCCGCCCGAGGAGTCCGTGACCGTCACCGCGGACCACGGGCGGCTGCGCCAGATCCTCCTGAACCTGCTCTCCAACGCGATCAAGTTCACCACCGACGGCGGCTGCATCACGCTGAGCGGCCGGCTCGAGGCGGGCGGGCGGAGCGTGCGCGTCGCGGTGACCGACACCGGCATTGGCATCGCGCCGGACGACCAGGCCAAGCTGTTCCAGGAGTTCGTCCAGCTCGACGCGAGCCCCAGCCGGCGCTACGAGGGGACCGGCCTCGGCCTCGCGCTCTCGAAGCGGCTCGTCGAGCTGCACGGCGGCACCATCGGCGTCGACAGCGAGCTGGGCAAGGGCAGCACCTTCTGGTTCACCCTGCCGCAGGCCGCGCTCCGGCCGGAGTCCGCGTGATGGCGACGATCGTGGTGGTGGAGGACCAGCCCGACAACTTGAAGCTCATCACCGCGCTGCTCACGATGAAGGGCCACCGGGTGGTGGGACTCACATCGGGAGAGCTGCTCGTCGCCACGCTACTCGCCGAGCAGCCCCCCCCTGCGCTCGTACTGCTCGACATTCAGCTGCCGGGCCGCGACGGGTACAGGGTGCTGCATGACGTCAAAAAGATGGAGGGCAACCACCCCTGGAAGGTGGTCGCCCTCACGGCACACGCGATGCCCGGCGACCGGGAGAAGACGCTGGCGGCGGGGTTCGACGGCTACGTCGCGAAGCCGATCGACGTGCGGAGCTTTCCCGCCGAGATCGCCCGCTACCTCACCCCGGGTCCCTAGGTCGCCTTCTTCAGACTGATCGCGCCGTTCACAGTGGTGATGTGCACCTTGCGCCCGCCCGCCCCGACGATGCCCCGGAGGTGCTTGCCGATCTTGCCCGTCACCTCGAGCGGGTAGTCCGTCTCGATCGACCCGTTCATCGTGGTCGCTTCCACGTCCGCGTCGAGCCGCCGGGGCAGCTCGGCGGTCGCGGCGCCGTTCACCGTGAGGAGCGACACCTCGCCCGTATCGCCGAAGGCGCTCATGCGGGCCCGCACGCTGCCGTTCACCGACATCGCCCGCACCGGCCCGGCGGACGTCTCGGCATCGATCGCGCCATTCACCGTGGCGGCGACCAAGGGCGCGCTCGCATGGGCGACGCTGACGGCGCCGCTGACCGTCATGGCATCGAGCCGCGCCCCCGCGGGGAGCCGCACCCGGAAGTCCACCGCGACGTCGTTACGGCGCAGCGCGGACGGCTTGAAGTCTCCGGCCGCGCACTGCCCGCCGCCCCCCTCCCACAGCGCGCAGATCGCGATGCCTTCAGGCGACGAATCCGTCTCGATCCGTACCCGGGCGGGGTCGGACCGGTGGTACGTCTTCACCGCCGTCACTTCGAGCCACGGACCCTTCGCGGGCTCCACCGTCACAGACCCGTTCGTGTTGCCGATCCACACCCACTGCCGGGGGCCCAGCCGGCCACGATAATGCCACTGATCGGCCGCCGTGTCGCGCGGGCCGGCGCGAGGGTCTCGGTCCGAATCGATATCGATGCCCCTGACGTGCTTCAGCTCGCTCAGCTTCTTCAGCTCCCGCAAGTCTCCCAGATCCTTCAGCGCGACCGGCCACTGCTCGGCGACGCGCTGCCGCACCCGCACGACGGCGTAGCGCACCAAGAAAAAGAGGACGAGGACGGCGCCGAACAGCGTCGCCCCGCGAATGATCTCCTTGCGCCACGCGTCCCAGAACGCGCTCATGATCCCACCCCCAGCGATCTCGCCTTGATACTGGCAGGTCGTACGGGAGTTTGGGAGATGGGGTTTCCGGGAGAGAGAAGAAGGAAAGGGGGGCCGGAGCCCCCCCCAAAACCGCTAGGAAACAGCCGTGAAGCAGTGCGCGGCGGGGCGGTCGAGCAAACGGCTCTTGTTCACCACGGTGGTCTTCGCGGGGCCGCCTCCCGACTCCACGGTAATCGGGTCGAGCACGCCGCCGTACCAGATTCGGTCCGTCGCGTTGTCTGTGGCCGCCGCCGCGGGCCGGCTGTCGGCATGACGATTGGTGCCTACGGACGACACCGCGACCTGGGCGGCGTACCCGGAGGCGCTGGTGAAGACGACGCCGAGCAACAGAGCATAGATCCGCATATGGTGCCTCCTAAGGGCTGTTGCGACGGCGCGACGGCGACTTCGTCCTGTAAGACGTAGGAGGCCCCGAAAAGGTTGCACGGGCCGGGTCAGGAGATTGTCAGGTCCCCGCGCCCCCTGTTACACTGCCGTGACTCAACGCAGGAGCGTCATCCCATGAAGCAACACCTCATCGCCGCCGGGCTCGCGCTGGCGCTCACCGCCGCGGCGTGCGAGCGGAAGCCGCCGCCGGCGACCGGGGCCACCCGGGTCCTGACGGTGCCGGGCTTCAAGACGCCCGAGTCCGTCAAGTACGACCCGGACTTGGACCTGTATTTCGTCACCAACATCAACGGCAATCCCTCGGCCAAGGACAACAACGGCTTCATCAGCCGGATCCGTCCCGACGGCACGGTGGATTCGCTCGCCTTCGTGGCCGGGGGGCGCGGCGGCGTCACGCTCAACGGTCCCAAAGGCACGGCCCTGGTGGGCGACACGCTGTGGGTCGCCGACATCGACGCGGTGCGCGGTTTCAACAAGCGCACCGGCGCGCCCGTCGCGACCGTGGATCTCGCGAAGCTCGGCGCAAAGTTCTTGAACGACGTGGCCGTCGGCCCGGACGGCGCGTTGTACGTCACCGACACGGGGATTCTGATCGATGCCACGGGCAACGTCAGCCATCCCGGTCCGGACCGCATCTTCCGGGTCGGCGCGAAGCGTGACGTGAGCGTGGCGGCGCAGGGCGACACCCTCGACCGGCCGAACGGGATCACCTGGGACGCTGCGAACTCGAGCTTCGTCGTCGTGTCGTTCGGTGGGCCGGCGGTGTTCTCATGGAAGTCGGGCGACAAAGCGCCGACCGTGATCGCACGGGGGCCGGGAGCCTGGGACGGCGTCGAGGTGCTGGCCGACGGGCGGATCATCGCCTCGAGCTGGGCCGACTCGACCGTGGACGTGGTGGCGAGCGGAAAGGTGGCGCGGCTGATCAGCGGCGTGCCCTCGCCCGCCGACATCGGGCTCGACACCAAGCGCAACCGCGTGCTGATCCCGATCTTGCAGCAGGATCGGGTGGAGGTGTGGCAGCTGCCGGCTAAGTAGGCCCGGGGGCCGACTCCTTCCAGCCCACCTGGAATTCTCCGCGACAGCGCTGGCAGGTCATGCGGCGCGGGCTGCCCGCAAGCTGCTGCCGCTCGCGACAGCTCGGGCACACGGCGTAACGGTCTCCCCAGGTCGCCGGCAGGCGCACCGCGTCACGGGGCCGGGGAACGACGGTCCACTTGCGGGGCGGCTTCTCGATGACCTCGATGAATGGGGCGGGCACCTCGAACTGTCGACCCCGGACTTCGATGATGGCCTGGAGCGACCCGAGCTGGCGGATGCGATACCACGCACCCCGGCGGATCTCGATGTTCAGATCGGTCTGCAACCGGGCCCACTGCACGCGCTACACGCCCCCTCGGCAGGTGCGGAGGTTGTGGCGATGTGCTGGATTTCGCGGGGGCGCGCCCGGTCCGCACGGTGGATACTACTGTGGGACAATGATATAGCATTCGACCGGGAGTGCCGTGCGCTGGGTCACAACGAGGATGCCGAGGGCAGGATGGCCCGGCGTGATTCAATGACACCTCACGGCACCCGCAGTTGCCACCTCGGGAACGCCGCGCCGATGAGCGCGCCGATCAGCGCCCCGGCCGTGCCACCGATGAGCAAGCCTTCGAAGAACGGAGCGGGTCCGCAGCCGCGCCCGTACCTTGGCTCGTTGCACCCTCCCTCCGCGTGGGAGAACCCCTGGGCAAGAACGCCCAACCCGATGCCTAAGACAGCGCCACCGATCAGCGCCCCTGTCCCCGCGTGCGACCCGCCGCGCGCCCACAGTGAGTCCAGCCGGGAGGCGGGCAGATCCATCAGCGTCCCGTCCGTCCGCAGTCTGAGGAGGTTCGGCGACGCGGCCATCACCGACCCTTCGACGAATTCGCTGTCCCTGGTCACGATCCGCACCCGTTGGCCGGCTCCGAGGCGCGCGAGCGCGAGACCCGCTCGCTGCGCGGCGCTGAGCGTATCGGGCTCTTGGGCAGCGAGCGCCGTCGTGAGAGCGACTAGGCCTGCGACCGCGATGGCGAAATGGAGCAACCGCATATTGCCCCTGTGAGAATGAGTGTAGCAGCATGATCGTGGGGGCGTCTCAAGTGAACTTCAAGAGACCTAGCGCGACGGGGCGTTGACAAGCCGCGCTGCGCGCTAGAAGCCGTCGCGCTCGCCGGTAGTCCCGACAGGCCGTGCGACCTCATCGTCAAGGAGGCTTATCGAGCCGTCCGGCGCTGGACGCGGCGGCCCGATCGTCGAGAGAGGTAGTGCTCGGGGCAGGACTCGAACCTGCACGGGGTTGCCCCCCCAAGGGATTTTAAGAGCGAGCGCTGAGCCAAGGGTGTCAGCGAATCCGTCAGAGCCGTCCTACCGCCCTCAAATCGGGATGGCCAGACCGACCGATAGGACGAGGTCGTTCTGGAACTTCGCGATGGGAGAGGTTGACTCAACGACGTTGCACAGGAATGGCTGCCCCAAGTTGCGGCACTGGAGCGAACAGGTCACACCCCCCGCGCGCAAGCGCGCGCTATACAGGTAATCGTCGGCATCGAGCCGCAGCGCCGACGCACTTCGACCGATCTTGAGCGCCGTGCCGGCGCTCACGACCGCTGCGACGTGGTCCGTTCCGCAGACATTCTCGGTGCCGTTGCCTGGGCCGCTGCCTGTGTACGCACCACCGCCCTGCGACAGCAGGCCGACGCCGGCGCCTAGGCGGAGCCATGGGGATGATCCACCGGTTGGGCTGATCTGCATTACGGCTCGGGCGCTCGCGGTGATGACGCGGGCGGAGCTATCGAACGGTTGGGCGCCGACCGTGGACACCCCACTCGGGGAATAGCCGAGGGTGGCCTCAGCGCCAAGGTGCCTAGTCCACCACACGGTCAGACGACCGCCCAGGGCGACCTGCCGCTTCTGTTTCAGCGAAACCTGGCTGGATGCGGTGAACTGATCCACGAGCTTCTGCGTCGGAATGTAGACCCCCGCATACGGAACGAGCTCAACGTGGACCTGCACCGCCACGGCCGGAGTCACGACCAATACCCCCCCGAGTGCGGCCGAGAGGTATCGGAACATCGACGGGTGACCTGGCACCACGCACCTCCTGCTGGCGGGGCTGCTCAGCGGGGAACTGTTGGAAATGTGGCACCACCGCCTTGGACTGAGCGTGCCAAGAGGGTGCCACCCTGGGTCTGACACAATGAGGGCAGCTGAGTTAGGCAGCCCTGGGTGTTGGTGGCGCAATGCCGAGGGCAGGACTCGAACCTGCACGGGGGTTGCCCCCCAAGGGATTTTAAGTCCCTTGCGTCTACCGATTTCGCCACCCCGGCCGCGTCCAAACTTATCAGCTTACACGCCGACTCGCCGATGCCTGGGTCTCGACGGCGGCCGGGGTGCTACTCCACCCGCCGGTACATCAGAACGCGCTTGCGGCGGCTGGCGCGGAACCCCTCCACAGGAACGCCACCAGCGCCGAACACGATCCGGATGCCGTGGTCGAAGGAGGCGACGAACGTGCTGCCTCCCTGGTACAGCAACCGCCCCAGTTCCCGGCCCTCGAGCGCTACGATGAGACTGTCGTGGCGCGCGTAGATGCGCACGCGTCCATACAGGCCGGTGTAGCTTCCCACCAAACGAGTCCGCATCGTCGCCGAGGTAGGCAGGTCGAAGACCTCCGCCTCCGGTGGCAGCCACGGTGGCGTCGCGTCGGACACGATCTGGCGGAACCGTGGGCTGGACGCCACAGGATGGAACTCGGAGCTCCGTTCACCTGTGAACAGAGACCACAGCTTCATACCACGCGGAGAGATCCGCTCGAGCAGGTCCAATGCCGTGGCCGAGTCGCCCAGTTCCAGGTAGTGGAAGACGAGCGGCACCCCCACTCGCCAGCTGAGGCCTCCCGCGAGGCGAAGACGGGCGAGCACCGAGTCCGCCTCGATCCTGGCGGCTACCGTATCGCCGAGCGAGCCGAGCGTGAGCGCATGCCATGCCGTCCACGACGGCCACATGTCCACCGCACATCCTTCGCAGCGAGAGGCATCGAGGTCGCGACGGGCACCGGAGGTATCACCTTGGGCGAGCCGCACGTCGGCACGGGTCAGCCGCGCCGGCAAAAAGCCCGGGTCGACTGCCAGCGCGCTGTCCAAGAGTGGCCCGACCTCGGCGGGTGACACCATACTCGTGTAGACCCAGAGCGTGATGGGGCGCCCGGGATCGATCGCCAGCGCGCGTCGCCAGGCCGTGACCGCGGTCGAGTCGTCACCCATGACCGTTGCCGCGTCCCCCAACTGTTGCCACGCCTCGGCGTTCCGAGGATCGAGCGAGACGGCCCGCGCCAGCGCCGCGATCACACCGTCCCAGGTGCGAGGATGCCGGAACTGGAGCAGGTATCCCCGGGCGAGCCAGCCATCGGAGTTGGACGGGTCGCGCCGCAGCGCCTCGTCCGCCGCCGCCATGCCCCGATCCAGCAGGCTGTCTGCCGGCGGCGCGCCTGTCGCATCCCAGCTCCAGTCGAGCCGCAGGGCGTACGCGAGTCCGACGCGGGCCAGCGCCGAGACGAATCCCGAGTCGAGCGCCGCCGCCTGCCGATACTCCGCCGTCGCCCGCGCCAGCCCGGTTGAAGTGCGCTGGGCGAGACCGTAGTTCCCGCGCAGGAAGTGCTCGTAGGCGTCCGGGTTGCGCGTCACCCGCACCGCGGCGACCGCCCGGCGCTCGGCGGGGAGGAGCCGTCCTGCCACACCTTCCGCCACCCGCCGGGCGATGTCGTCCTGGAGCGCGAACAGGCTGTCGTCGACGCCGATGAACTGGTCGCCCCACACGCGCATACCGGTCGTGGCGTGCGCCAGCTCGATCGTGACGCGCAAGGCGCGGTCCGCGCGTTGTACGCTGCCGGTCACGATGTACGCGACGCCGAGAGTCCGGCCGATGACCGGGGGATCAGGGACGTTCGCGCCGCGGAAACGCCGTACCGCGGAGCGTGACTTGACGGAAATCCGCCCGACCTGGCCGAGCTGGGCGATGATCGCCTCGGTCAGTCCTTCCGCGAGATAGTCGTCCGTCGAATCGGGTGACGCGTTGTCGAAGTAGAGCACGGCGACGCTGGTGGGCGCCGGTGCGGCGACGGCCGCTGACCGGCACGGCGCCGGCGATCCGTCGGGGCACTGTGCCTGTCCGAGCACAGGTACGACACTCGCCAGAGCGACCGCGACAGCGAGGACGCGTCCCACGCACCCAAACATATTTCTTGGGGGGCATTAACGTAACGTCGCCCCGGCCCCGGGCTTCAGGCCCGGTATTCACCGCACCGCTTCTCTCCGCACTCCCCCCGACGGGTTCACGACTGTGATCTCCGGCTCGCGCCCGTAGGCGCGCGCGAACGCGCGGCGGATCGCCGCGGCGACGCGGCCTTCACGCGGCCGCTCCACCAGCACGATCGCGGCGCCGCCCCAGCCCGCACCCGTGAGTCGCGCGCCGAGCGCTCCGGCCCGCTTCGCGGCCGCTACGATCAGATCCAGCTCCGGCGTGCTGCAGGCGTAGAGGCGGCGGCAGGATTCGTGCGACTCGTACAGCAGCTGGCCGAACCGCTTGACCTGACCCCGGGCGAGCAGCTGCGCCCCGAAGCGGGTGCGCGCCGTCTCGCCCACGACGTGCAGCGCCCGCGAGCGCACCGGCTCGCGCAGCGCCCGCTTGAGCCGCGGCAGCCACTCCGCCGGCCAGCTCGCCAGCCACACGAGCTCCGGCAGCTCCAGCCGCAGCCGGGCGACCGCGGCCTCGCACTCGGCGCGGCGACGGTTCAAGTCGCCCTTCACCAGATCGTGCCGCGCGCCGGTGTCGACCAGCAGCAAGCGCCGACGGAACGGGATCTGGCGGGTCGCGATCGAGCTGCATTCGAGGAGCAAGGCGTGGTTGGGCTTGGCGAGCGCCGCGATCATCGGATCCATGATGCCGCAGTGCACCCCGACGTGGTCGTGCTCGGCGCGAAACGCCACGCCGGCGAGCTGGCGCGGCGAGAGCGGCGCGGGGGGCTGCGCGAGCAGGTTCAGCGCCTTGGCGCCCGCCACGGTCAGGGCCGCCGAGGACCCCAGTCCCGCCCCGACCGGCACGTCGCCCACCACGGCCACGCGCGCACCGCCGCCCGCCGGCGCCGCCCCGGAGGCGAGCAGCTCCCGCATCACGCCGGCGATGTACGCGCCCCACCCCGCCGGTCGCCCTTCCTGGTAGTCCACGCGCTCGAGCCGTCCGTCCCGGGCCGACACGACCTCGAGCACGCCCGCTTCGGCCGGCCCGACGGCGACGCTCGTCCGCGCCGCGAGCGCCACCGGCAGCACGGGACCACCGTTGTAGTCCGTGTGCTCACCGATGAGGTTGACGCGCCCCGGAGCCGACGCCGCCGCCCGCGGCGCGACGGCGAACGTCGCGCGGAACAACGCTGACGCTTTGTCACTCATGGGTTTGACAAGGATTCGGGCCAATGCTACCCTGTACCAGCCGATTCCACCACCTGTCCCAAAGCCATCCGGAGACATACGTATGCGGCGTTCTGCAGGGTATGCGCTGTTCGTGTTCGCCGGCTTCCCCGCCCTGCTCGGCGCGCAGGGGTTCGGGATCTACGAGCAAGGCACGTGCTCGATGGGGCGCGCCGGGACGGGCGTGGCGGCGCCGTGCGCCGATGGCTCGGCCATATTCTTCAACCCGGCCGGCCTCGCTGGCGTGAAAGGCGCGCACCTCACGGTCGGGGCGACGCTGCTCGACGTCCAGGGCGGTTTCACCGACGACATCTTCCAGCTGAAGAGTGATCTCGACGACCCCCTGCTCGCCGTGCCGCAGGCCTACCTGTCCTACGGCATGACGCCGCAACTGGCAGTCGGCGTCGGCGTGTTCGCTCCCTTCGGCCTCGAGACCAAATGGCCGACGACGACCTTCGACGGGCGGTTCGCCGGCTACGACAACATCCTCCAGTCGCTCTATATCCAACCCACTGTGGCCTATCAGGTTACGCCGCAGCTCTCGATCGGCGGCGGGTTCGACATCGTGCTCGGCAAGGTGGAGCTGAACCAGCGGCTTGATCTCGGCGGTGCGCCGCCGCTCATCGTACCAGGCACCTTCGGGCAGTTCGGCATCGCACCGGGAACGGACTTCGCCAACGCCCACCTCGAGGCCACGAAGACAACGGTCGCCGCACACTTCGGCGCGATCGTCAAGGTCAACGACCAGCTCTCGTTCGGCGCCCGCTTCCTCACGCAGGCCAAGTTCGACTACTCGGGCACCGCGAGCTTCCAGCAGGTGCTGACCGGCCTCTTCGTGCCCGCGGACATCGTCGTGACGCCCACGGACACGATTCACGCCGGCACGCCGATCGACGCGCTCCTCGGGGCGCCGGCGGGGCTGGGCGGCCTGGACCTGTTCAACCCTACGACCGGGGTGTTCCGGTCCCAGCCGGTCACAACGACGATCAAGAACCCCGCCATGATGACGTTGGGGCTCGCTTACAAGGTGGGCAACGGCTGGACGTTGCTAGGCGACTACCAGCTCACGTGGTGGAGCCAGTTCGACACGGTCGCCCTGGTGTTCCCCACGGACGCTTTCAGCGTCCTCAGTCGCACGTTGTACGAGCGCTACCGGAACACCAGCGGCTTCCGCGTCGGCGCGGAGTGGGCAAGGGACGCGAAATGGACGTTCCGCGGCGGGTACCTCTATCATGATGGCGCGGCACCAGCCGAGACGGTCACGCCGTTGCTGCCCGAAGGCGAGCGCAACGAGTTCACCGCCGGAACGACGATCAAGTTGACCAGCGCGCTCACCGCCGACCTCGCGTACCAGTACATCAGGCAGAACGACCGGCGCGGCCGCACGCGCGAGCCGTTATCCGGCCCGGCGACGACCGGCATGAACAACGGCCTGTACACGTTCCACGCGCACCTGTTCGGGGTGTCGCTCGGCTACG
>WNGQ01001032.1_pt1 | contig 31134 bp, 31 predicted proteins | sample 5407661 | NCBI WGS metagenome assembly WNGQ01 (sample SAMN13153382, study PRJNA577476) | soil metagenome | isolation source: 60 cm soil or saprolite under Garry oak tree replicate 2 | place: USA:California | collected 2016-06-15 | reverse complement strand
TGTTCATCGAGTCCAAGCCGTGGCCGACGCTGACGCTGATCGTGTCACTGGAAGCGATCTTCCTGTCCACGTTCGTCATGATCGGCCAGAACCGGCAGGGTGCCTTCCAGCAGGCCAAGGCCGATCACGACTTCACCGAACAGGAGCTGGAGCTCAAGACCAACACTCAGCTGACCCGGGAGATCCACACCCTCACCACCGAACTGCACAACCGGCTGCTGGAAAGGCCCGCTCACCGGTCACGTCCGCACCTGGGCTGAGCACGACGCGGTCGTCAGCGCCGCGTGGATGGCCTTCGGAGTGCACCACGTCCGCGACGACCTCTCCATCACCGGCTGATCCCAGACAGCAATGCCACCAGCAGTCCTCCCAGCGGATCTGCATCGAGCACGCCGTCGCCGAACCCCAATCAATGCCGGCCCCCGTGGGGCCACCCCGGAGGTCGAGAGCACTTCCAAGAGATCGCCGTGGCCATTGCCGGACTGGCCGCCGCCGCGGCGGTCGATGAGGTCGCCCATGTCGGGGCCGAACAGGCAGCGTTCACCTACCGAGACGGCCATGATCTCAGCGGGTTCGTCGATGGCACCGCGAACCCACAACCTGACGGCCTTCCACACCAATTCCATACCGGAGCAGGAACGGGTCGTCGGGCGCACCAAGGCTGGCAACATCGAACTCACCGGTACGGCACTGCCGTCCACCGCCCACCTCGCCCGGGTCCAGATCCACCAGGACGGCCAGGAGCTGCCGATCTACCGCCGCAGTGTTCCCTGCGGCACCGTCACCGAACACGGCCTGTACTTTGTCGCCTTCAGCGCTGACCGGCCGCGGTACGACCGCATGCTGGTACGGATGTTCGGCGCCACGGAGGACGGCGTGCACGATCACTTGACCGACTTCTCGCGCCCGGTGAGCGGCGCATGCTACTTCGCGCCGTCACTCTCCGCGCTGAACGACCTGGCCGGTCCGGAAGACGAGTAGCGGCGCTGCCCTCCGCCGATGGGGGCGGGTCATCTGGTCCACCCCAGGGCGTGCTGAGAACTCATCGTTATGATGGCGCTTTCAGCCCGTTATGGGCGGCCTCCTGCTGGTAACCGCGCAGCCGCCGGTGCCTCTTGGAGGCTCGTTCGTTGCTGGCGTCGGATGCTGGCTGGTGGCCGTTGGTTCGTCGTCTAGTGGCCCCCCTGGGCCGGTGGCCTGCCACAGTTCCTTGGCGATTATCTGCAGGGCGCCGGCGGCCGGGATGGAAATCAGCGCTGCCACGAAGCTGCCGAAGAAACCGCCGAGCCAGCTGCCGACCGACGTCCCGACCAGGACCGACACCAGCACGAGCAGCGGGTTGACGTTCACCGTGCGGCTCATGATCACCGGGTTCAGCACATGGTTCTCGATCTGCTGGTAGGCGATGAACACGGCGGCGGTGACGATGCCGGCGGTCAGCGAATGGCCGAGGGCGAACAAGACGGTGGGGATGCCGGCGAGCGCGCCGCCGACCATGGGCAGGAAGTCCACCAGGGCCACCCATATCGCCCACAGCAGCGGGAAGGGAATCCCGAGGACGAGGAGTGTGAAGAAGACGACGACGCCGGCGATCACTGAGGTCAGGAGGTTCCCCACCATGTAGCCGGTCACCGACAGGTTGATCTCATGCGCGACCCGGGCATAGCGCCTGGCGCGCTCTGGGCGCATCAGCCCCAGCAGCCCCCGGCGCATCTTGGGGCCCTCAAGCAGCAGCAGCAGGACCAGCACGGCGATGGTCCCCAGAGTCACCACCAGCGACGCCGCGCCCTTGCCGACGGTGAGCGCCGGCTTGGCCAGGCCAGCGCCGAGGCTGCGCAGTTTCGGGGCGTTGCGTTGCGCCCAGGCCGCCAGGTGCAAGCGGCGCACCAGGTGGCCGATCGGGCCGTGGCCGTGCTGCGCGTCCCGCACGTAGGCGGGCAGCCGCTGCGACAGGTGGGCCAGCCCGTGCACCAGCGGGTAACCGAACGCCAGCACGAGGCCGGTGAAGACCAGCGCCGCCCAGATGGTGACCACGGCCACCGCCCAGCCGCGCCGCCGGATCCACCGGCGCTGCAGGTAGAGCACCAGCGGGTTGAGGATCAAGGCGACGAACCCCGCGACCATCATCAGAAGAATGACGTCCCGCAGCCGGTAAATGAGCTTGCCCGCGAGGTAGGTGAGAGCCACCACGGCGACAGCAGTGAGGACCGTGGCCAGCGGAACACCCCTGGCCGCCGCAGCGATCCGCAGACGTCCCCGTCCGCGCCGACGGCCGTCACAGCCATCGCCTCACGGGCTCGAATTCAAGCCCGATCACCCCCCGATGAGAGTCTCCGGGAGGCAGCCCACCTGACCACCGGGTGGTGCGGCTGTCCGGTATCCGAAGGTCGGCCGGAGCATTTTCTTCCAGTGCGTGGCCGACGGTGTCGATCACGGTGTGAAAACCTGCCGACATGCGGCTCATGTCATCCTCCAGGACCAGTTCGCTTACCTGAACAAATGCAGCAGCAACCAGCGTCGTTGGCTAAGACTCCAGACCAATAGCGCGATAGCTGCGGGCGAGCCCGGCCCGCTGTCAGGTCTCGCTGGGCTGGATATCAGCGAGGATCGTGCGCAACTGCGGCCGGGAGCGCACACCGAGCTTGGGTAAGGATCGCCTGCGTGGCGCGATGCGGCTGCCGGTGGCCGGGTCAGAAGGTGGTGCTGTCGGCGGTGTCGAAAAGCACCTGCTGGAGCTGGCGCGGCAGGTCGGCGCTCCATACCAAGGACGCGGTGGCGGCGAAGGGGCATCCTTCAGCGCGGGCGCGAACCATACCGGCGGCCCCAGCAGCCGGACGTGGCCCGGTAGGTGCGGGCCGGCCCACGATGCGATGCTGCGGGCCGGTCAGGACCGCGGTGGGCCGGCTGGCGGTGGCCACGAAGGCCAGGGTCATCGGCAGAGACCGCCGGAACGGCGGGTCGGTGAAGTCAAAGCGCGGGTTGGCCGCCCGCATGACCGCCAGCCACGCGTCGTAGATGGCGGTGCTGAAGCGGCGCGGGCCGTGGATGACGTCCATGCCAGCCAGCTCGCCGAGGCTGATCACCCCGCGAGATGCTGCCCGATGATCGGGGGGGAGCCACACATCAGGCTCAAAGTCCCCCAGGCTCATCACCTCCAGGGGACCCGGCAACGCTTCACCCGCCGCCGCCAGCCATCCTAGGCCGGCATCGGCCCGGCGCTGACGGACCGGCGAGAACTCGCCATCAAGGGCTGTCTCCATCCACGCCACGTCCACGCTGGCAGCCGCGGCCGCGACCCGCAGCCGCGACGCGACCCCGACGGCGAGGGCCTCGGGCAGGTACGGCGGCAACACGAACCGCAGCCGCGGCCGGTCCAGGCCCGCCGCCTGGCGGGTCCGGCTCACCCCGTGATCGATCAGCGACAGCACGGTCCGGGACTCCTCCAGCAGCACGGCGCCCGCGTCGGTCAGCCGCACGCCCTCCCGCCGGCGCTGCAGCAACGGCGTGCCCACCATCTCCTCCAGCCGCCGGATCTGCTGACTCAGCGTCGGCTGCGCGATGAACATCCGCTCCGCCGCGTGCGTGAAGGTGCCCGCGTCGGCGACCGCCACGAAGTAACGCAGGTGCCGCAGCTCCACGCCCTGCGGCGTGGCGCCGCCCGGACCGGACACCGCCATCGGCCCTGTCTGCGCCTGCTCGATCCCGGTCATCGATCTCACCGCGCCCACGCCCATGACCAGCGCCCTCTCCTTGGCAATGGTGGCTGCTGTCACGGCGGCACTCCTTCCATTGCCCCAAACGCTATGCCTCCCGGGGGGCCGTGCCATCGGGCTCCGGTCACGAACCTCCGGAGAGGCATTGTTCTCCGCGCACATCCGGGCCAGGACGCTGGCCCGGCTGGTGGCCGAGGTCCCGTGCGGTGGGCTCGGGCATCCGGGAGAAGCCGCCCGGATCGTGCGCATTCCTCACCGCAGGCGCCTCGTCGTAGATCACCGGCCACGCGTCGGCCGTCGACGGCGCAATAGACATGTAGGCGCCTATGAGTTCAGGTCCCGCCGGCTATAGGAAAGGGCCGGGCCACGGCGTACTATCCGCCGGTGGACAGTTCCAGCGCGGCCGCCGCCGAGCATTCCGCAGAAGTCGGCGGCGCGCTCATTCCCCGCACCGCCCAAATATCGGCGGACATCTACCAGCTGATCGTGCGGGAGATCCCGCAGGTGCTCGGCGATACGCGAGTCCTGAAGCTGCTCGAGGCCAGCGTGGGTGAGAACGTGGCCACCGTGCTGCACGTGATCCAGCACGGCATCGACCTTGAGAATGTGCGTGCCCCGGCCGCCGCCCAGGAGTACGCCCGCCGGCTCGCGCAACGCGGGATGCCCGTCGCTGCGCTGTTGCGGGCCTACCGCATCGGCTCGACCCGCTTCCAGGAGTGGTGCCTGGAGGAACTGGCCCGGCGAACCGACGACGCGTCGCTCGTCAGCGCGGCCGGGATGCGGATCGCCGGGATCCTGGCCGCCTACATCGACAAGGTGTCGGAGGAGATGCTGTTCGCCTACGAGACCGAGAAGGACAGCTGGCTCCGTAACCTGAGCGTGGCCAGGGCGGCCCGGGTGCGGGCCTTGCTGAGCGGCGACCGGGTGGACGCGGGCTCCTCCGAGGCCATCCTGGGCTACCGGCTCAGGCAGCACCACGTCGGTGCCGTGGCCTGGATCACCGGGGCGGCAGCAGACAGCAACGCCCTCTCACGGCTGGAGCAGGCGGCCGCGGAGGTAGCGATTCAGGCCCAGTGCAGCGGGCGGCCGATATTCATCCCACAGGATGAATCTAGCGCGTGGGTGTGGTTCCCGCTCGGCGCGGGCGACAGCTTCCCGGTACAAGCCGCGGCAGCCGGAATCGCGGCCGGCGGCGCCGGGATCCGGTTCGCCATCGGTGCCCCGGCCCCCGGAGTGGCAGGTTTCCGCGGCACCCACCGGCAGGCGCTGAGTGCCCAGGCGGTCGCGCTGGCCGCCGGGCCTTCAAGTCAGCTCGTGACCAGTTTCGGCGAGGTTGCCCCGCTGGCCCTCATGTCGGGTTCGGCCGAACTCCTGCAGGCCTGGGTCATCGAGACCCTCGGCGCGCTGGCCGGCGACGACGACCACAACGCCCGGCTGCGCGGCACTTTGGCAGTCTTCTTGCAGGAAAACGGCAGCTACAAAGCCACCGCTGAGCGCCTCACGCTGCACAAGAACACTGTCCAGTACCGGGTACGCAGAGCAGAGGAGAGTCTGGGCCATCCCGCGCGCGAGAACCGCCTGCACGTCGAACTGGCCCTGCTCGCCAGCCAGTGGCTGGGGACAGCGGTGCTCCGCCAAGCTGGAGTTCCCTGGCCATGACCGCGGTAGGCCTGCAAGCCTGATCCTTCGCGGCGGCAGCCCGGACGCCGTCAGGCGGCTGTCTTGGGGACGTATGCCCCGATGTCCTGGCTCATCGAGTGGAGCTTGCCGGCAAGGGGGGCGAGTGCGCCGAGCGGGCCGAGGGCCGCTTGGTTGCCGAAAGAAGCGCAGGTCTGCTCCAGCGCATCGAGCGGCGGGCGCGCCATAGCCGGTGCCGGACGATCAGCGCCACGATGGCCAGCGCGGCGGCGGCCAGCAAGTAGAGGGCGTACCGGTTGGCCTGGGCGTAGATGGCCTGGATGTGGTTGCCGGCCAGGTCGCCGACCGCGGTCCAGGTGCCCACCCACAGGGCCGCGCCCAGCGCGTTGAAGGCAAGGAACCGCGGCCAGCGCATCCGGGTGATCCCGGCGATGATGCCGTTGGCCTGGCGCAGGCCCTCGATGAACCGCGCCACGATGACGATCTTGCCGCCGTGGCGGGTGAAGAAGGATTCGGCCCTGGTCAGGCGCTTCTCAGTGAGAAGGACATAGCGGCCGAAGCGCAGCACCAGGGTGCGGCCGCCGAACCGTCCGATCGCGTAGCCGGCGTTATCGCCGAGCACGGCGGCGGCGAAGCCGATCACTCCCACGGCGACGATGTTCAGGCGCCCGGCCCCGGCGTAGACCGACGCCGCGATCAGGACGGTCTCACCCGGGGAGGGCACCCCGAAGTCCTCGGCGAAAATCAGGAACCCGACCGCGAGGTATCCCCAGTGATCCAGTAGCGGGGCGAGGGTCTCCAGGAATCCTGGCAGCTGCACAGGCTGGCTCATCGGGTTGCGGTCTCCTCGCGGGCGGTGATCGCGGCGGCCATTGTGGCACACTCCGGTTTCCGGCGGCTCTACACAACCGTAGAAGTTCTACAGTAGTGTAGATAGTACGGTCCGGGAAGGACGCACCTGTCCTGCAGGTGAACCCAGCTGGTGGCGCGGCCTCAGCTCGCACGATCGCGGGTCCCAGGGCAGCGCCGTTGATCGAGAGCGGCGCCCCTGCCCTATAAGCGGGGCCGCGCTCCGCGTTGGTGAACGCGGGGTCCCCTGCCCCACGATCGTGCCGTTGCACCTGGGATCGCGGGCGGTGCCTGCCGATTCAGCGGTGAACGACGCGGCGTGCGCGGACTCGGCGTTCCCGCCCCTCGGCCGGTCGCGGCGATCACTAGCGCCGCCTGCGTGGTGCCGACGATGTTTGCCAGCGCCTCTATCGGGGCGGGCCAGCATCGTGACCGACGCGACGATGACCGCGAGGCCCAGCGCCTCGGCGAGTATCGCCAGCTGCCCGCTTGCGGGTTTCTCCCTGAACACCGTCGCTCCGAAGACCATCCCGGCGAGTGGGTTTGCCACACTCATGGCGGGCAGCGACATGCGCAGGGGCGCGTGCGTGTAAGCGCGCTGGTGGACCACAACCGCCCAGGTGCCCAGCACGGCCAGCGTCCACAGTGGCCATCCGGTGACGGCGGCGGCTGGCCGGTGTATCGCGGCATGGACGGCGGCCTTGAGCACCCCGCCGACCAGCCCGTACAGGATCCCGGCGGCGAGACCAAGCGCGAACCCGGCAAGCCGGCCGGATCGGGCCCGTTTCGCGACCACTGAGCAGGCGCCGGCCAGCATCGCGCCTGCCGCGATCACACTGGCAGCTGCACCGGCATCAGGGGCTGGCTGGCCTGCGCTCGGGTGAGCGGCGGACACGAAGATCGCAACGCCGGCGGCGAGAAGCGCCGCCGCGAGCGCCTGCCCGGCCGACGGCCGGGCCTGGTCGAGGAGCGCGCGCAACGGCAGAGCGAAGGCCACGCCCGTCACCAGCAACGGCTGCACGACCGCTAGTGCGCCGCTGTGCAGGGCCGCGGCGTGCAGGGCGAGACCGGCCACGCCGGTCGTGCAGGGCGAGACCGGCCACGCCGGCTGCCAGGCCTGCCACCCATAGCGGGCGGTGCGCGAGCCGCCACATCAGATGGATGCCGCTGCGGTAGCCCTGCTCGCCCGTTGCGGCATGATGCTGCAGTGCTGACCCGAGCGCAAAGCAGATCGCGGCGGCGAGCGCATAGCCGATCACGCTGCCGCTCACGACGCGCTCCAGGCGGTGCTAGTTGCCCGCCACCGGGGAACGAGCCGGGAGTCAGGCTGGCCACGCCCATGACCGGGCACCGGCCGGGTTCTGGCCGCCCGGCAGGGCTGGCGCCATGCTGCGCCGGGCAGGACATAGCGGTCGAAGCGCGGCACCAGGGTGCGGCCGCCGAACCGTCCGATCGCGTAGCCGGCGCTGTCGCCGAGCACCGCGGCGGCGAAGCCGATCACGCCGACAGCGACGATGCTCAGGCGCCCGGCGCCGGCGTAGACCGAGGCCGCGATCGGGATGGTCTCACCCGGCGAGGGCACCCCGAAGTCCTCCGCGGACAGCAGCCCGACCGCGAGATACCCCGCATGATCCAGCGGCGGCGCGACGACATGCAGGAATCCGGGCAGCTGCACGGGCTGGCTCATAGGGTTGCGGTCTCCTCGCGGGCGTTCATCGCAGCGGCCGTTGTGACACACTCGTTTCCGGATGGCTCTACTCAACCGTAGAAGTTCTACAGTAGTGTAGATAGTACGGTCCGGGGAGGAGGCACCTGGTGCCGCACGCTGATCCGCAGCCGCGGCGGGGCGCGGGCGAGCTGGAGGCGGCGGTCCTGTCGGTGCTGTGGGAGGCCGGGCGGGAGCTGAGCCCCGGCGAGGTCCAGCGGGCGCTGACCGGACGATCCGGCGCGCGGGTGCCGGAGCTCTCCTACAGTACGGTGGTCACCATCTTGTCCCGGCTGCACGCGAAGCAGGCGCTTGAGCGGCGGCGCGACGGCCGGGCGTTTCGGTACGCGCCTGTAGCCGACGAAGCGGGGCTCGCGGCACGGCGGCTGGCCGCGATGCTGGACAAGGAACCGGACCGGCAGGCGGTGCTGTCCCGGTTCGTCGCGGATCTGAGCGGCAGCGACGAGCAGTTGCTGCGCAGTCTGCTCGGCGGCGGCGGGCAGGGGGGCGGCTGACGTGAGCTTGGCCGTCTACCTGCCGTTGGTGCTGCCCGTGCTGTTCGCGCCGTTCGCCGGCCCGCTGTCCGCGCGCCTAGACCCGAGGCATGCAACCTGGCTCCTGGCGGGCGCGGCGGTAGTGCTGGCCGGGTGCAGCACCCTGGCCCTAGGGCTGCTGGCGGCGGCCGCCGTGGTGCGCATCCCGCCCATTGCCGCGCTCGGGCACTGGTCGCTTGCGGTGCTGGGGCGCGATACCGCCGCCGGGCTTGCGGTGGCGGCGCCCCGCGGCGCGGGCGGTTGAGTACACAATGGAACGCTGGGCGGACGAGCGCGCCGCCAAAGTGGTCGGGGACCGGCGCCTGGTCGCGCACACGATCGGGCGGGCGGCGCTGGCCGCCCAAGCGAACCGGCCCCGCCGCGCGATCCCCGCGGCGCTCGGTGCGGTCTTCTCCGGCGCCCGGGTGCGGGCGCAGGCAGGCGTGGGCCCGGTGCCCCGGCGGGTCGCCGCCCTGCTCGCCCCGCCTCCGCCGCGCCGGATGGTGCTGCTGGCGGCCGTGGTCGCCCTGGTCGCCCTCGCGGGGATCTGCGCGCTGGTAGCGGCCAACGACCTGCAGGACCTGCTGTCCCTGGCCAATACCCATCACTTCCACTGACCCGCCGTCACCTCGCCGGCCGCCGGAGTAAAGAGCCAAGGCACCGGTGTCCGCTGGCCGCCCGCCGGCCCCCGGGGGGCGGACGGCGCGGAAGTCTGTCTCAAGCTGTTGTTCGGCGCCCTTGCCGAGCGCCCTCGGCGGCAAGCTGGTCCTGATCGGCGGGCTGCTCGCGTTCGCCGCCGCATCCGGCAGATTCCTCCTCGCTGGCAGATCTCCAGCCCTGTAGCCCTGTTCGCGGCCGGCCTCGGGCAGGGCGCAGCTGCCGCGGCCTGCTCCCCGGCCGCCTCCATGCTCGTCGCCCGCCTCGCGCGCCCGCGGGCCGGGGCCGGGCGTTCGGCAGCTACGGCGCGTGGAAGGGCCTCGGCTACACTCTGGGCCCGCTGCTGGGCAGCGCCCAGGTCGCGGCCGGCGGATACGGCCTGCTGTTCGCCGTCCTCGCCGCCATCGGTCTCGCGGTGGCCGGATGGGCGATTCTGGCCGTCCCGGCCGCGCCGCCGCTGCCCAGGCACCGCCAGACCATCGCGGATCTCGACCGCCGCCTGTCAGCGCCCCGCGTTCCTCGGCCCCACCGCCGCGCTGGCCGGATCAACCGCGGCCCTGTCCGCCGGCGTCGGGTTCCTGCCGGTACTTGGCCACAATTCCGGACTCGGCCGGCTCGCCACCGGAGCCGCCGTCTCCCTGCTGGCCGCCACGGCCGCCGTGATCCAGCCGCGCGCCGGGCACGCCCACGACAACGGCCGCCTGGCCGTCCGCACCGGTCTCGGCGCGGGCCTGGCCGCCTGTGCGGCGGGCCTCGCCGTGGCCGCGTTCGTCCCGGGCCTGCCCGGCCTGCTCGGCGCCGCAATCACGATCGGCCTGGGCACCGCGCTGATCACCCCGCTCGGCTTCGCCGCCCTCGCCGCCAGCGCGACCGAGGGCTCGGCTCGGCCAGACGATGGGCGCCGCTGAGGTCGGCCGGGAACCCGGCGGACGTCGGCGGTCTCCTGCTCGTCGGCGTGATCGCCACCGCCACCCTGACCGGCGGCCTGGCCGCGATCGCCGCCCTGCTTGCCCTCGGCGCGGGTGCCACCTTCGCCCGCCGCGACCGCCACAAGGTCCCCATCGTGCTCTGACGCCCTCCGAGTTCACCCAGGGGTCATTCGTCGTTTACACTCCTGTAGAAGTTCTACATTCCTGTAGATGAGATTCAGAGTCGCCAGGCGGCCGTCGCGCGTCCCGATGCTCCCCGCGCGGGTCGCCGGCGGCGTGAGGGAAGACGAGGAGACGCGGTGACCGCAATGCTGCACACGGCCGTGGGACACGTCCTGGCCCTCAACCCCCTGGACTCGACCTCCCTGCTGACCAGCCTCGGCGTGCTGGGCGTGTTTCTGGTGATTTTCGCCGAGACCGGCCTGCTGATCGGTTCTTCCTGCCCGGCGACTCGCTGCTGTTCACCGCCGGGCTGCTATGCACCACCGCGGCCACCAGCACCGTCCACCTGTCTTTGCCGGTCGTGCTGCTCGCCGCCGCCGCGGGCGCGCTGCTCGGCGCGCAGACCGGCTACTGGATCGGGCAGCACGGCGGGCGGCCAATGCTGGCGCGCAGCCGCAGCAAGCACCTCACGGCCGGGGCCGCCCGCGCCGAGGAACTGCTCGCCCGCTACGGGTACGGCAAAGCCATCGTGCTGGCCCGCTTCATCCCGGTCGTGCGCACCATCCTCAACCCCATGGCAGGCGCCCTGGACGTCCCTGCCGCCGTGTTCACCCGCTGGCAGATAATCGGCGGTCTGACCTGGTCACTCGGAATCACCCTTGCCGGCTACGCCCTGGGCTCCTCGATCCCCGGTATCGACCAGTACCTCTTGCCGATCATCGCCCTGATCGTCGTCGTCTCGCTGACTCCGATTGCCTTGGAACTACGGCGCACCCGGCGCGCAGCCGCCACCGCGACCACAACCAACCCAGACGAGGGCACCCGGTGAACAACCCCGGCATCGTGCTGTCCGACGCCCAGCTCGCCGTCGGCTGGTGGACCGCGGGCCGCGCCTGACCGTCAGAACATCTGCTGGCCGAACCCCGCCCCGGCGCTGGCCCACGTCGCCACCATCAAGCCGTGCCCTAGGGCCGACCGGCTACTCCTCACGGCGCGATGGCTCCGATGCTTGGGCAGCGATGGTGTTGGATGCTGCCGCCGTTCTTCGAGGGCGCCTTCTAGCTCGGCTATCCGCGCCCCGACCCGCCGCCGAAGTGCGGGAGTTGCGTCCTCGGCCTCGAGCTTCGAGACCGGGCGCTCGATGCGCCGTTCGACTTCAGTTCAGAAGGCCCCTGGGGCCTCATGCCGAGCGGACGATCTCGGCTAGGGTCGCGGGCACCATCCTCCTGACCTTGTTGCTCAGATGCCGCCATCACGGTCGAGGAGGGTTTCCTCGCTATCAGGGGATGCGACTACGCGGCCTCACGCATGCCTGCGGAGCCGGTGGCTTGCGGCGGTGCCCGCTCGGCGCTCTCGCCCGTGCCGCGAGGAGCGCGGGACCAGGTGACCAGCGCGATCGTGACAAGGACGGCGACCCAGGTCGCCCCCAGCGCGTAACCGCCCAGGACGTCGGTCAGCCAGTGGGCTCCGAGATATACGCGGGAGGCGCCGACAACGAGGACGACGAGGGCCGCGCCGGACCACGCCAGCGCCCGGCGCCCGTGCGACGCCCCCGTGGAAAGGATGAGCGCGAGCGTCGCGTAGAAGGCCACCGCCGCGGTGGCGTGCCCGGACGGGAATGCCGCACCGCCGTAGTGGCCGATCCAGATCGACGATGGCGGGCGTGGCCGACCGACCAGGGGTTTCACGATGTCATACAGGGCGACCGCCCCGCCCAGAGCTGCAGCGAGTAGCGCCAGCGGCCGCCAGTCCCGTCGGCGAAGAAGAAAGAGCCCACCGACCACAACGACGACCGGGATGAGCACGGCGTTCGATCCAAGCCACGTCAGGATCTCCATGGGCGCGTTGAGCCAGCCCACCCGGTGGGCGACCACGAGCGATGTCACTCGCGGGTCTGTCATGACGGTGTCGTCGTGGCCGAGGACGTCCTGCGTCAACCCCCCGAAGACCCAGCCGGCGATCGCCAATGCGCCCACCGACAGGGTGAGCGGGAGCCCCCGGGCGCTGGCCGGATCGAGCCGCCCGCGGCCCCAGGCGAGCAGCCCCGGAAGGCGGGTGCGCACCGAGGCGGGCAGCCGCCCTGGCCAGCGCCCGGAGCCGGTGCCACCCACCGCCGCCGGCCGCCCCGGTGCCGCCTCCATGCCGAGGGCAGCCCGAAGCCCCGCGCGGTCCAACGGCGCCCGCTGCTCCCGGCTTCCTCGGACGAGCCACCAGATGAAGGGAGCGGCCGCTGCCGCGATGACGCCTGCCGCCAGCCACACGATCATCGGCGGCAGCACGAGCGCGAAGAACTCACGCAGGGCCGGGATCGCAAGGACGGCGAGGAATACAGCCCCCATCGCCGCCACGAGCCACCCCCGGAGGGCCGTCAGCGGCGATGCGATGGCCGCCAGGATCACCAAGCCCATCGCGAAGAGCACAACGGCGGCGGTCGTCTGCGCCACGATCAGCGTCGTCCCGAACGGGCCCCGGGCCAAGGCGTAGGCCGTGAATGTCCCCCCGGCGGCCAGGAAACCGGCGGGTACGGCGAAGCGCAGGATCCGCCCGATGAACCCGGACCGGGCCGGGCGGTCGCTCGGAGCAAGCGCCAGGAAGAACCCCGGGACCCCGATCGTGAGCGTGCTGATCAGGGTGAGGTGCCGGGGAAGGAAGGGGAAGGGAACCCCGGCCACCCCGACGGCCAGGGCGAGGAGCATGGCGTACACGGTCTTGGCGAGGAACAGGTTCCCGGTGCGCTCGATGTTGGCGATGACCCGGCGGCCTTCGGCGACGGCGGCGGGCAGGGCGGCAAACGAGGAGTCGAGGAGCACGAGCTGCGCGGCGGCCCTGCTCGCGGCGCTCCCAGAGCCCATGGCCACCCCGACGTCGGCGTCCTTGAGGGCGAGCACGTCGTTCACCCCGTCTCCCGTCATGGCGACCACGTGGCCCCTTCCCTGGAGCGCCGCGATCATTGAGCGCTTCTGGTGAGGAGCGACCCGTCCGAACACGGCATGTGCCTCCACCAGGTCGGCGAGCAGCTCGGGGTCCTCGGGGAGCGAGCGCGCATCGATCGCCTGGGCCGAGCCCTGAACGCCGGCCTCAGCGGCAACCGCGGCGACCGTCTGCGGATCGTCCCCCGAGATCACCTTGACCGCGACTTCCTGCCGCCCGAAGTACGCGAGGGTGGCGGGCGCGTCGGCCCGGACCCGATCCTGGAGAAGCACCAGGGCCATGGGCTCGAGGCTGGCCGGCAGGGCCTCGCCATCGAGCTTCGCCTGCGAGCGGGCGAGGAGCACGACCCGGCGGCCGGTCGCGGCGTGAGCCTCCACACGCGCCGCAATGCGCTTGGCTCCCTCAGCCTGTGATCCAGTGTCCAGCAGCACCGAGGGGGCACCCAGCACCCAGCTCGCACGTTGTCTGAACGATGTCCCGCTCCATCTGCGGGCCGATGAGAAGGGCACCGAGGCCGCCACGTCCCAACGCGTCGAGGGGGAAGGGTAGGCGGCCCCAACGGCGGTCATCGTCGCGTTCGGCACCGGGTCCGCCGCGGCGAGCTCCCCGAGGACCTCGGCCAGCTCCCCCTCAGTTACCCCGGCCGCAAGAACCTCAAGGTCTCGGACCTGCAGGTGTCCCTCGGTGAGGGTCCCGGTCTTGTCGGTGCACAGCACGTCGACCCTGGCCAGGCCCTCGACCGCCGGAAGCTCCTGGACCAGGACCCTCTTCCGGGCAAGGCGCACCACTGCCACGGCGAAGGCCACGCTCGTCAGCAGGACCAGCCCCTCGGGGACCATGCCGACCGTGCCCGCGACCGCGCCCGACACCGCGCCGCGCCAGGAATCATGGATGCGGAACTGCGACACGAACAGCAGCGCCGCGGTGGGAACGATCGCCCACGTCACGTACACGAGGATGCGGTTGATCCCCGCCCTGAGCTCCGAACGCACCGGGGTGAACCGCTTGGCCTGCTCGGCCAGGGAGGTCGCGTATGCGGCCTGGCCCACCCTGGTGGCCCGATACCGGCCGCTCCCCGCGGCAACGAAACTGCCGGACAGCACCTCGGCGCCGGGCTCCTTCACGAGCGGCTCGGACTCTCCGGACAGCAGCGACTCGTCGACCTCGAGGCCCGTGGAGGCGAGCACCGCGCCGTCTACCACCGCCTGGTCGCCTGGCCGGAGCTCAAGGACGTCGTCCAAGACGACCTCGCCGACCGAGATCTCCCCAATCCTGCCTGCCCGCACCACCCTGGCCCGGGGGGCAGTGAGGACGGCCAGGCGGTCCAGGGTCCGCTTGGCTCGAAGCTCCTGGAAGATGCCGATCGCCGTGTTCGCGACCAGCACGAGGCCGAACAGCGCGTCCTGGAGTGCCCCCACGGCCAGGATCACGACGAACAGGGTTCCAAGCAGGGCGTTGAACCGGGTGAACAGGTTCGCGCGGACGATCTGCCAGACGGTCCGGCTGGCGGCTTGAGGGACCGCATTCACCTCGCCCCGAAGGACCCGGTCGCGGACCGCCGCTTCGTCGAGCCCGGCCAGAGGCTCAGTCATCCGCTCACTTTAGCGGTGCCCAGATCCCCGACCCCTCAGACAGCCTCGGCCGGGAGGCCCTCGGAACCGCGCCTCCATGCCTCGCAGTCCGGGAACAGCCGACCATCCCTCGGTGATCAAGCAGAGGATCTGCAGGTGATCACCCGGGTCCACCGGGCTCGGTCGCGACTGCGCGCCACCCTCATCGATGCCTGCGACTTCGGCGCCGACGATCGCGGCGAGCTGGTCTGCGAACAGCACTGACACTCAGTCATTGCGTAGTGGCTGCCAGGCCCGGCGTCTCTCAGAGCGTACGACCTGAAGGTTTAAAGCGCGACCTCGGCGGACTTTGCGGGCATGAGCTCGACAAGCAACTGATCCCAGCATTAAGTCCCAGGCTGGAAGCCGTCCCAAACGAAGAGCCCGTCGCCAGCTGAGCATGGACATTGAATGATTCCGGACTTAAGCTCCCGACCGGGACCCGCCATACGAGCCGAGCGACATCAAGGGAGATGGCCTCCTCGTGCGCAGTGCAGCTAGCGCCGCCGAACATCCAACCCTCATAACGCCGCTGACGCGGTGTTCGACCGCAGTGGCAGGCACGTCGGGCCCCATACCTGAAGAGCCCCGGTCTCCGCACGCTTTTCGTCGTTCCAGCTTAGGTGCCTTCCAGGCGGCCTTCCGCTCGACGGCGGCACGACTCGGCCGATGTGCCAGGAGGGTTGAGGTGCCGTGGCGAACTGGAAGGGGGTGATCGGAGGTACCTGATGGCAGAGAACCACGGGGGCAGATCCCATCGAAGAGGAGAGATCATGCGATCGAAGATTCTGGTCGCCGTGACGGCGGCTGCTGCGCTGCTCGTACCCGCCGGCGCGTACTCCGCTGCCGCTTCCACATCTGGCGTCTCGCCGGCAGCGAGCGTCCCGCCGGCCATCCCGGGCACGTCGAGCAACTTCCAGCTAGTGGGCCACAACCCGCTGTATCACCGGGGCATGAACGCGGCCGCCGCGATCTTCGGGAACTACCTGTACGTCGGCAACCGCAGCGACGGCTCCGACACCTGCCCCGACGGCAGCAACGGGTGCGCCCACCCGCATCCCGGCGTCCTGATCCTCAACATCTCCCACCCCGCGCAGCCGGACATCGTCGGGGAGATCGGGCCGCCGTTCGCCGGCAACGTCGGCATCACCACCCGTGAAGTGCGGGTCTGGCCGCAGCAGAAGCTGCTGATGGTGATGACGTTCCGGTGCAGCCACGTCATTCACGACTGCCCGGCCGGCACCGACAGGCAGTTCCCCTTCAACATCGAGTTCTTCGATCTCAGCGACCCCGTCCACCCCCGGTTCATCGAGAGCTACGTGCCGACCTCGGCGGCCGGAGTGGCGGTGAAGCCGCACGAGATGTACCTGTGGGCAGACCCGGGCAACCCGAGCCGTGCCCTGCTGTGGATCTCCACACCGGCCATCTCGGCGAACCCGGCCATCCCGAGCATGATGGTCGCCGACATCAGCCAGGTGCCGGCCGGCGGCCCGGTGCGGGAGGTGGCCGAGGGCAACTGGAACGACCTGTACCCGGGAACCAGCCAGGCCAACTACCCCTTCGACCCGTCCAGCCCGACCGGATGCGGGCCGTACAACTGCAACCTGTTCGTCCACTCCATGGCGCCCGCCGCCGACGGGAAGACCACTTACCTGGCGATGGAAGCCGGGCAGTTCCTCGCCCTGGACACCACCGCGGTGGTGAACGCGCCCAGCCCGCCCGCCTCGGTCATCAACCTGCACGGCGACCTGCTGACCAGCCCGGTCAACCGGCCGGTGTGGGAGCAGACGCCGCCCGACCCGGCAGCCGTGCCGGACGAGTGCTTCAAGACCTGCCCCAACGGGCACTCCGCCGTCCCGATCCCTGGCACGCACTACGCCCTGACCACCGACGAGGTCTACGGAACCTTCACCGACCCGAGCTTCGGCTGCCCGTGGGGATGGGCCCGGATCATCAATGTCGCCGACCCCGCCCACCCCGTCATCATCAGCGAGTACAAGATCAGCGAGGACCAGCAGTCGTTCTGCGGCAGCTCACGCGACGACCCGCTCACCGAGCAGGTCACCAGCTACTCCTCGCACAACCCCACGGTGCTCCCGGACCTGGCCCTCGTGGACTGGCACTCCGGCGGCCTGCAGGCCATCAACCTGTCCGACCCAGCGAACCCGGCGCAGGCCGGATTCTTCCTGCCCAAACCCCTGAACAAGGTAGCCCTGGAAGACCCGGCCCTGAGCGAAGGACCCAACAAGGTCGTGCTCTGGAGCTACCCCATCATCCGCAACGGCCTGATCTACGCCATCGACATCCGCAACGGCCTGTACGTACTCAAGTACACCGGCCCGCACGCCGACGAGGTGGCCGCGATCAAGTTCCTTGAGGGAAACTCCAACCTCGGCGACGCGGTCAGGCTCGGCTCCTAACCCGCGGCGGGAGATCCTTCCCCTATGGGAGAGGGCGGTGAGCCAGCCGACCGGCACACCGCCCTCCGCCTGCTCTGCATGCCCCGGCAGGAGCCAGGCACGCCTGGTCGGCAGAGAGCCGGGCCTGGGCTGGGGACTGCGCCATGACTCCGCTGCCAAGGGCCTATGGCCATTGCTCCTGTCTTCTCTTCCCCACCCGCGCATGGCCTCCACCGTGCCCGGCTGGCGACGCAGGCGAAGCGAGGGGCCGAAGGTCCCCGCCCCGCTGACCAAGGTCGCTACCCCTAGGGGGTATACCTTGTCATAGTGGAAGTCGTTGAGGGGAGATCGCCATGAGCGTGGCCGATATCGGTGTTCTGCTGGCTGCCGCTGCGGCAATCGGGGGGCTGGGGTGGTTCTTCTTCGGGCCGCGCCGGGCACGTTCCGCGCAGCTGGACGGCGGGGTGCAGCGGGTCGTGGTGACGGTGAAGGGCGGGTACCGCCCGGATGTGATCACGGCCCGGCAGGGCGTGCCGCTGGAGATAGTGTTCGACCGGCAGGAGTCCGGTGACTGCACCTCCCGGGTGGTCTTTCCCGACCTGGCCGCGAGCGCGGCGCTGCCGGCGTTCGGGCGCACCACCGTGCGGCTGGGCCCCGCTAGAACCGGGTCGTTCGGGTTCGCGTGCGGGATGAACATGATCCACGGGACGCTGGTCGTCGAGCCGTCTGGCGTGCCCGCCGCTACCGGGCACGAGCCCCCTGCACGCCAGGCGGGCACGGCGCCCGAAGCTGGCGATGGCGGGCTGGGCGCTGCCAGCGGCACCGCGGCGGCTGACGCGGAGGCGGCGGAGCGGCGTGCGGAGATCACCGACCTGACGCGGCGGGCGGCCGTGGGCGCGGTGCTGACTCTGCCGGTGCTGTTCGCGGTGATGGCCAGCGAGGTGTTCGAGGCGGGTTGGGTGCCGGGCGTGCTGCTGAACCACTGGGTGCAGCTGGCGCTGATCACCCCCGTGATGCTCTACACCGGGTGGCCGGTCCACCGCACCGGCTGGCTCACGCTGTCGCACCGGTCGGCGGACATGAACAGCCTGATCACGCTCGGCACCGTCGCCGCCTACGGCTACAGCGTGGTGGTCACCGTGGTCCCCGGGCTGCTGCCCGCCACCGCGCGCGAGGTGTACTTCGAGACCACCGGGGTGATCTTGACGCTGATCCTGCTCGGCCGGCTGATCGAGACCCGGGCCAAGGCCGGGACCGGGCAGGCCATCCGCGAGCTTCTGGGCTTGCGGGCCCGCACCGCCCGGGTCGTCCGCGGCGGCGCCGAGACCGAGGTCCCGGTCGAGGACGTCGTGGTGGGGGACGAGGTGGTGATCCGGCCCGGGGAGAAGGTCCCGGTCGACGCGGTCGTCCTGTCCGGGTCTTCGGCGGTGGATGAGTCGATGGTCACCGGCGAGCCGATGCCGGCTGTCAAGCGCGCCGGGGACACGGTCGTCGGCGCGGCTATCAACGGCACCGGGTCGCTGCGGGTGCGGGCGGACAAGGTCGGCGCCGACACCGTGCTGGCTCAGATCATCACGATGGTGCAGCAGGCGCAGGCGTCCAAGGCCCCCATCCAGCGGCTGGCCGACGCGGTGTCCGGGTTCTTCGTGCCCGCCGTCATCGCCGCCGCGATCGCCACGTTCGCGGTGTGGTTCACCGCGGGTCCGGCGCCGGCGCTGACGCTCGCGCTGGTGTCGGCGATCGCGGTGCTGATCATCGCCTGCCCGTGCGCGCTCGGCCTGGCCACCCCCCTGTCGATCATGGTGGGCACCGGGAAGGGCGCCCGCGCCGGCATCCTGATCCGCTCGGCGGAAGCGCTGGAGACCGCGTGCAAGCTGGACACGATCGTGCTGGACAAGACCGGCACCATCACCGCGGGCAAGCCCGCCCTCACCGACGTACACGCCACCGGGAACATTGCCGAGGACGACCTGCTGGTGCTGGTCGCGGCCGCGGAAGCCGACAGCGAGCATCCCCTGGCAGCGGCGATCGCCGCGGGCGCGCGCGCCCGCGGCCTGGCAGCGGCAGCTGCCACGGCGTTTGACTCGGTCACCGGCAAGGGCGTGCAGGCCATCGTGAACGGCCACGAGGTCCTGGTGGGCAACGCCGCGCTGCTGGCCGGCGCAGGCATCGCCACGGCCGCGCTCGACCCCATCGCCGCAGAGCTGTCCGCCGAGGCGAAGACGCCCGTGCTGGCCGCCGTCGACGGCACGCCCGCCGGTGTCCTGGCCATCGCCGACCTGGTCAAGGACGACTCCGCCGCCGCGATCACTGCCCTGCACCGCCTCGGCGCCGAGGTGGTCATGCTCACCGGCGACAACGCCACCACCGCCGCCGCCATCGCCCGCCGCGGCGGCGTGCGCCGGGTGGTCGCCGAGGTGCTGCCCGAGCACAAGGCCGGCGAAATCCAGCGGCTGCAAGCCGAAGGCCGCACGGTCGGCATGGTCGGCGACGGGATCAACGACGCGCCCGCCCTCGCTGCCGCCGACGTCGGGTTGGCGATCGGCACCGGCACCGATGTGGCGATCGAGGCCGCCGACATCACCTTGATCTCCGGGTCGCTGGCCGGGGTTGCCACCGCGATCGCCCTGTCGAAGGCGACGATGCGTAACATCCGCCAGAACCTGTTCTTCGCCCTGGCCTACAACGGCATCGGCATCCCGGTCGCTGCCGGCGTGCTCTACCCCTTCTTCGGCATCCGGCTGTCACCGATCATCGCAGCAGCCGCGATGTCGCTGTCCTCCCTGTCGGTAGTCGGCAACGCCAACCGGCTCCGCCGTTACCGTCCCGCCCCGCTGCCCGAAGCCCACGTGCCCAGCATCGAGCCGGACGTTTGGGCGGGCGGCGGGCACGACGCCGTGGCCAGCGCCCAGGACGTCGGCGGGCATGGCCATCTCGCCCTGGACACAGCGGCACCCGGCAACCTCACGGAGGGCCAGGCACCGCCTGCCAGGCACCCAGGGTGACAATGACCGACCCGGTCTGCAGCATACAGGTGGCCCCCGCGACCGCCGCTCAGCACCGCCACACCAGCACCGGCACCGAGTCCTTCTGCTCGGCCGGCTGCGCCGCCGCCTTCGACTCCGGGCCGCATCGCACTGCGCCGACCCGGCAGTCACGGCGTCCGGGCGCAGGCAACCTGTGAGCGCACGCGCTCGGAGGCGCACCCGCCAGGTTCCTGATGGTCGTCGTCGGAAAGCGCGGACCCGCTCTTGCCCAGTCCGGCAGATACCTTGCTGGTGATCATCTAGGCAGCTGCGTCACTGTCATCGGGCCGCTTGCCCTCGCAGGTGGCGACGTTCGTCCCTGGTCCTGCCCTGGGGGGTGGTATCACAGTCAGGACATGTTCGCTGTCCAGGAAGCCGTCCTTGACATTGACTTTGGCGCGGCCAGGGCGCGGCTGGTGAACCTGATCGCGGGCGGCACGCTAACCGGCGCGTCGCGCGCGGCCTACGACGAAGGGCTCGGTGTCCTGATGCGGGTCGGGCCTTTCGGGGATCTGCCCGCCGCCTCCAAGCTGGTCAAGGTCCGGTTCCTCGAACCTGCGGACCGCGACGACGGCATGCGGGCCGGGCTGCGCTGGGAGGCCGTCGGCCTCACCGGGGGCCTGTGCCCGGTGCTGGATTCTGATATCACGGTCACCCCTGCCGGTGAGCGGACGCGGCTGGTGCTGGCGGGTGCCTACCGGCCGCCGCTGGGTCGTCTCGGGGCCGGGGTCGATCGCGCGGTGCTGCACCACGTGGCCGACGCGACCATCCGCGCGCTTCTGCATCACGTCGCCGACGCGCTCACAAGCCCGCAACGGCAGCCGAGACCGGAGTCCGCCGCAGCGGCGGCCCGCTGCTACGTCCGGCCAGCGAGACCCGCAAAGCCTAGAAAGCGCGGCGTGGCAGCCGCTGCGCCGCTGGACACAGGGCATCCCGGTGACGCTGCCGCTGCCGGCCCCGGCCCAGCTGCGTGAGGCGTTCTTGTGGTCGGAGTTCCGGACCGTAGCCAAGACCGCCACCGTGTCCCTGCACGGCATTCTCTGAACTTTCAAGATCATGAATGGCGTCAGCCGCGTGGTTGTCGCGGGCGGCCGCCCGCATGCCGCACCGCGGCCGTGACCAGGTCGAGGTTGCGGTCATCCGCGCCGGTGAGCGCGTCTTGCAGGTCGACGGGGATTGCGTCGGCGATGCTCGCGATCAGGCGGAGTAGGCGCCGTTCGACGGAACACGGCAGGTGACCGCTGTCGAGCATGGTGATCGCGGCCGTCCAGTCGACGATGGCCATCCGCCAGCCGTCGACGAGTCCGCGGGTGGCGGGTTAGGGTGACGAGCTTGCCAGTGAAGTCGGCCCGGTGCAGCCAGGTCCCGTGGGCGATGAGGAGTTCGGCGGCGGCTTCAAGGCGTAGGCGCCGCGGGCGTGGTAACGCATCGCGCTGGCCAGGGTGGCTGGTGTCATGCCTGGCCCCCACAGCCGGTGATGGTGCGCCCGGCGATCTCACGGAAGGCGGGGATGCCGAGGTGTACGGTGGCTGCCCGGCGGGCCATCTCATCGAGCTGGGCTAGTTTCTGCCGGGCTCCCTCGAGGCTGACATGGAGGCCTTCGGCTTCACCCGCCCAGCCTTCCTATTCGGCTTCGGCGATGCGGCCGAGCAGGTTGCCGCGGATCTCTTCGATGCGGCCCCGCTGCGCGGGGGCGGGCGCTCCCACACGTCGTTGCGAGATGCCGGGCCGACCCCTGCGGCGCCTGGCCGGTTGTGGTCGCCGGCCAGGGGGTGACCGGCGGCGACCGCGGCATCGGCGAAGGCCCGCTGCAGCGGCGATAGCCCGTCGGCCGAGGGCCGGCGGATCGGGACCGGCCCGTGGCTGCCGTGCCAGTCTCCGCCAAAGTCGGCGTCGGACTCGACGGCACGAAAGACCGGCAGCAGATCGGCGAACGACCAGCCAGGGTTGCCCCTGGCAGCCCACTCGTGTAGTTGACCGGCCAACCCCGCAGCGCGAAACAGGCGTTGGTCGCCGAACAACCGCCGACCAGCCGCCCCCGGGGCAGCGGGATCGAGTGCCCGAATTCGTCTGGATCCGATGCGAAACCCCAGTCATGGCTGGTCGCCGGCATGGATCCGTCCGCGATGTCGGCCGGGAGATCGGTAACCCCCCGGATAGTCCGGCCCCGCCTCGATCAACACCACGCGACGACGCTCATCCGCACTGAGCCGGGTCGCGACCACGCAGCCAGCCGACCCGCCGCCCACACGACGTCGTATCCCACATCAACCCCCCGGCGCCCGCGTCGTGGCCTACCCATCGTCACGCCCCCATCAGCAGTATGCCGGGGCGCGCCGGCGCTGACCGGCGCTCAGCGAGGCGCGTTCAGCAGTTGTTCCACAATGTCACCCGATTCTGCTGCCACGGCGTCGCCGTGCCGGTGGACGACCTTCTACTCGTCTTCCTCGTGCCGGAAGATGGTCGTGACGCGGAGCACGTACGGCTGCGGCGCTGCCCCGTCAATCGACGCGGTGGTGTGCTCCAGCGCGACGATGTAGGCAAGGTCCCCGCTGGCCTCGGCCGCGATGATCTCGTTCCGGTACGAGGAGCACTGGGAGAGGCTCTTCGCGAGCCACTCGAACGTCGGGCCGATCTCGGCCCAGCCACGCGCGGATACGGCCGCGCCGAACAGCGGCAGCGGGTCGGAGCGCGACCACATGCCGATCCGCGGGCCCGGATCGCCGTTGTGAAGCGCAGTCTCCGCTTCGGTCAGCTGCGGCATCATTGCCGCGAGGAAGTCCTCGGTCTCGGTCATGACCCACCCCCAGTTATGTGCGGCATTTGCGTCCTCCGAGTCGCTCGCGGATCCAGCGCCAGGGCGCCGGAGCGAGTTAGACTGGATATCTATCTTAATAGACTGTAGTATTATTCTGGTCGTGGCAAGTGTCAACAGGCGCACCTACCGATCAGGCATCCGCCGCGGCGACGCGCCGCGGCTCGTGTGCGCGGCCGCGCACCGGCTGTTCTCGGCGAAGGGCTACCTGGCCACCTCGATCGACGAGATCGCCGCCGAAGCCGGCGTCGCACGGGCAACAGTCTTCACGGCGGTCGGGCCCAAGCCCGTGATCCTCAAAGCGGTCGTCGACCAGGCGATGGCCGGCGACGACGCGCCTGTGCCGATCGCGGACCGCCCGTGGTTCAAGGAAGCACTCGATGAGCCTGACCCCGCGCGATCAGTCCAGCTTCATGCGAGAAACATGTGCTGGATCACGCAGCGGGTTGCACCGCTGCTGAAGGCTGTCGAGACGGCTGCGGCCGCCGACCCCGATGCCGCAAAACTGTGGGAAGTGATTCAACGACAGCGCCGAACCGGCATGGCCGGTTTCGCGGCGGCCCTCAGCGCCAAGACCACGTTGCGCTGCGACGAGCGCACCGTCGCCGACACCCTCTGGGCCCTGACGCCGGACGCATACCTGCGACTCGTGCACGAGGCAGGGTGGCCGATCGAAAAGTTCCAGGCATGGCTCGCTGACCTGCTACAACGCCTCTTCCTTCCATGACGGTGTCGGTGATGTGAGCCCTGCGACGAGGTTTGCCGCTGCGTCTTGGAATCGCGGGATGCGTCCGGATCGGCGACCGTCACGGCAGCACACTCGAACCGCGATACAGCGAAAGCCGGCCCTGGCGCCGGCGAGGGCCTGCGACAGTCTGCGACAGTTGGCTCGTGCCCGTGGCGCGTTTGGAGGCAAGGAATGGCTATCATGCTCATTGCCCGCTTCGACGGCGATGTGGACCAGTTGCGGCAGGCGTACGACAGGGCGCATGCGCTGATCATGAGCCGCGGGGGCGCGTCGAGCGCAGGGGAACTGCGCCACCACTGCGCGATCGGCGAAGGCGCCTTGTACATCATCGGCGTGTGGGAGTCGGAGGAGCGCGTCCGTGCGCGCTGGGCTAGCGACGAGTTCGAAGACGTGCTGACCTCTGTTGGCTTTCCAGCACCGAAGACTGCCGAAATCACCATCCTTGAGTTGCACGCTACGGAGCCGCCGCTGTAAACGGACAAGACGCCGGCCGCAGCACTCAAGCCCGGGGGTCGACAGACGGCGGACCGAGCCACGGCGTTTCCGGCTGCTGCGCGGGGCTGGCGGCTCGTGGTCAGGTGTTCGGGTCCGGGCCGGGATCGCCACCCCGGATCCGGACATCGAGTCGGCCGAGGTAGAGCTCCCACCCCCTGCGGTGGTGATCGCGCTGCTCCCGATCGGGCAGGTGGTGGGGGCGCAGCACTACGCGCGTTCCGCCATTCTCCGCGCGCAGCGTGATGACGACGCGTGGTGCCGGGCGGGACAGCAAGGTCGTGCGTCCAGTCCACGTGAACACCAGGCGGTTCGGCGGGTCTATCTCGACCAACTCGCCGGCCACCTCGACGCCGCCTCGCATTCGGATGCGGTAAGAGCCGCCTGGTACCGGCTCCAGCGTCGCGTCGCTGCACGCTCACCTCGACTACACCGTCATCGGTCATGAGCCGTCCTTTTCCCGCTGCTCGGCCTCGGCGAGATCCTTGACGCGGCCAAGGCCGCGACGCCAGTGATCTTCGACGGCGGCGCGAAGGGAGCCCAGGACGGCCTTGTCGGCGCGGTAGATACGGCTGGTTCCCTCCCGGCGCTCGACCGCCTCGTAGAAGAGTGACCTGGCGGCCGGGTCAAAGCTCACCAGCCGCTCCGTGATGACCCCGGCGGCGATCGGACCGAACCCTGCGACCTGACATGCCCGCACCTGCCCGACGGCCGGCCGACCATCCATGGCGGACGCGGTGATGGCTGACGCCCACTGGCCTATCTCCCCGAAATGGTCGCCCACGACGGCCCAAGCATCCTCAGCCGGGGCCGCGATTACAATCTCGACTCGCATTTCCATGTGGCCATGTTGACCCGTCAGAGAACCCGGCGCGATTCCCGGCCAGGGAAGGAGTGTTAGCGACCTCGCTATCTGGCCATCCTGCGGCTGGTTTTTGTGAGGACGATTCGGCAAGGCTCCTCGAGCATGTCCGATCACGGAATGTGACTGCATGCGTAGCTACGGCGGCCCCCGATCCGCCTCGGGGCAGCGGTCTAGTCGTACGCATCGAACGTTCGCATCATCGCGACCTCGGCGGGTTCGTCTCCGGGCTCTGCCGGCAACGAAGCCGTGCGGCGGCGGAGGTCGAGGTGCTCAGCTCACCGTCCGCAGCCTGCGGCTCTGCCAGAGCCGGGCGCAAATTCACCCGACGCCTCGCTGAAGCGTTTGGCATGCTTACGTCCATGGAGGAGCGGGAGTTGCACTTTCCAGAGGAGCAGCCGCTCATCGGGTGGCGACTCTTCCGGGTGCGCCGGTCGGAGAGCGGCTTCGTGCTGTCCGCGCCGCTCATCCACAACCCGGACTTCGAACGCTTCCCCTCGCGGATCATTGACGCCCTCTGCTACCAAGCGGAACATCGGGCTCCCGCCCCAGGCTGCCGATGTGGTCTGTATGCGGCGATCGATCGAACGCTCGACTCGCTGTCCGGTTACCTCAGCGACAGCGCGCACGACCGCGATCCCCCGATCTACGCCGAAGTCGCGTGCACCGGCCGTGTGTTCGTCGATTTGCGCGGCGTCCGCGCCCAGCGGATCGAGATACTCCGGCTAGCGACGTCGGCCTCGTTGTGGCCAGATCTCGGCCTGCAGGCGCAAGCTGTGGCGGAACTCAGCGAGCGATACCGCGTCGAGGTCTATGGTCTTGGCGTAGTGCCCCAGTGGGTGGTTGCGAACGTGATGCCACAGGGCGCGCCACCTGAGGACGCCGCCATAGACCTCGACGCGCTACTGGGAAGTCTTGGACGGCGGTGCCGCGCTCTCGGTGATGCCGGCAGATAAGCTAACACGCACGAACCACGAACCGGCTGACGTGTCCGCCCAGACTGATGACCGACATCGAGGCGACGCGAAGTGTCGGCGCTTCCCGGTGAGGGGTTCCCGACCGATCGCGTCGCCGCATAATCGTTCTGCGCGGAATCGCCTGCCGCCAGGCCGGGCGAGCCAATCACGCTCCGTGACAAGCTGGCTGGCCGTGAAAGCAATTCCTAGCCGCCCCTGTCACGAATGAGCGTTGCCGTTGATCATCGATCCGTGGCCAGATAATTAGGCCGATAACAAGGAAGCGAGGCGACCCGGCACGGCTTCTGCCCTCAGCCTGGCGCCGGGTCATGCCAGCCTCCGTGGTCGGCCGCCACCGCCTGCGCCTGCGCCGGCCCCCACGAGCCGCGCGGGTAGCCGTGCACCGGGCCGGGATAGTCGAGGAGGGGCTGGATGACCCGCCAGGCGTGCTCGACTCCGTCCTGCCGGGCGAAACGCGACTGGTTGCCTTCCAGCGCGTCACCCAGCAGTCGCACGTACGCCTCCTGGCGGGCACCGAGGACCCGCTCGAAATCGACATCGAGCTCGACCGGCTCGCTGACCAGGCGCTCTCCCGGCTCCTTCGCCTGCACGCAGAGGGTAACCCCGTCGTTCCGCCCGAGCCGGAAGAGCAGGAAGTTGGGGAGCGGCTGGCCGCCGTGAGGCGAGAACAGCAGGCGCGGCGGGGCGTGCAGCTCGACAACGGCTTCCAGGGCCGTGGCCGCCAGGCACTTGCCGGCCCGGACGTAGAACGGCACTCCCGCCCAACGCCAGGAGTCGATGTCCAGGCGGAGGGCGGCGAACGTCTCCACGGCCGAGCCTGGCGCGACTCCAGATTCGGTGCGGTAGCCCTCGTACTGGCCGCGGACCAGGCGGGCCGGGTCAGCCGGGCGCATCGCTTTCAGGACTTTCACCGTCTCATCGCGCAGCGAGTCCGCCTCGGCATCGACCGGCGGCTCCATCGCCAGCAGCGCCACCACCTGCAGCAGGTGATTCTGGATCACATCGCGGATGGCGCCCACCCCGTCATAAAAGCCGCCCCGGCCCTCCACCCCGAACTCCTCCGCCATGGTGACCTGCACATTCGATACGTACCGACGGTTCCAGATCGGTTCAAGGAACGCGTTGGCGAAGCGGAACACCAGCAGGTTCTCCACCGATTCCTTGCCCAGGTAGTGGTCGATTCGGAAGATCGACTGCTCAGGGAACGCCTCGCGGAGCACCCGGTTGAGCTCCCTGGCCGACGCCAGGTCCCGACCGAATGGCTTCTCCACCACTACCCGGGCACCCGACCCGAGCCCGGTCCTGGCCAGGCCCTGAACCACCACAGGGAACAGCGCGGGAGGGATGGCCAGATAGTGCACGGGCCGCTCAGCTCCGGCCTCCGAGAGGCGCCGCGCCAAGCTGAGGTAGGTGGCCGGATCCCGGTAGTCGCCGCTCACCATCGCCAGGCTGCGCACCAGTTCATCGAGTACCGTGCGGTCCACCTCGCTGACGGCCGCGCGGACTGCCTCGGCCGCCAAGTCACGAAGCCGGGCGTCGTCCCGGTCAGAAAGAGCCACTCCCACCACCGGCACGCCCAGGCGCTTCGCGGCCGCCAGGTGGTAGAGAGCGGGAAAGATCTTCTTGCGGGCCAGGTCACCGGTCGCTCCGAAGAGCACCAGCGCATCGGCGCGCGCTTGCCGGACGCCCATTGCACCTCACTATGCCTATTAGCTCGTTCCAGTCGGCCTTGCACTTATATAGTCACGCACGATTCCGGTTGCGGGGATGCTGCCGGGCTGCCCGCCGAGAACCATCGACATCATCATGTGAACGACAAGCCGGGCCGCACCCTGTTCGTCAGCCGACCGGGTCGGCGTGCGGCGGCGGTGCGGGGTGGTGCAGTTTGGCTGCGCGTAGTGCGAGGTAGCGCTGTTCGGGCAGGTTAGCGGTCATCTTCGCCGCCCGGAGGTAGGAGTCGCGGGCGGCGGCAATGTCGCCGGCGCGTTCGAGCAGGTGCGCCCGCACCGCTTCGAGGCGGTGAGTGTGATCCATCCGGTCGTCGGTGTCGAGCGTGCCGAGCAGGGCGAGCCCGGCCGTGGGTCCGTGGACCATGGCGAGGGCGACGGCGCGGCTGAGCGTGACGAGTGGTCCGGGCGCCGCATGGGATAGGACGTCGTACAGCGCGAGGATCTGCGGCCAGTCGGTCTCCTCAGCGGTCGGGGCCTCGTCGTGCAGCGCGGCGATCGCCGCCTGCAGCTGGTATGGGCCGACCGGGCCGGTGCCGAGGGTGCGGGTGAGTATTGCCCGGCCTTCGGCGATCGCAGCGGCGTCCCACTGTTGGCGGCGTTGCTCGGCGAGGGGGACGATCCGCCCGTCGGCGTCGGTGCGGGCCGACCGGCGCGCGTCGGTGAGCAGCATCAGCGCGAGTAGCCCGGCGACCTCGGCCTCGCCGGGCAGCAGGCGGTCCAGCAGCCGGGTGAGCCGGATCGCCTCGGCGGTGAGATCTGTTCGTTGCAACGCCGGCCCCGAACTGGTGGTGTATCCCTCGTTGAAGACGAGGTAGAGCACGTGCAGGACCACGCCGAGCCGCTCGGTGCGCTCCGGCTCGGTCGGCAGCTCGAACCGGGCCCCGGCGCTGCGGATGCGCTGCTTGGCCCGGCTGATGCGCTTGGCGATCGTGGTTTCGGGAACCAGGAACGCGGCCGCGATCTGCGCGGTGGTCAGGCCGCCGACCGCCCGCAATGTGAGCGCGAGCTGCGACGGCGGCGACAGCGCGGGATGGCAGCACAGGAACAGCAGCACGAGGGTGTCGTCCCGGTCGGTGTCATGGCGGTCGGCGCCGCTGGGGCCGGCGGCCGGTGGGTGGTCGGCCGGGTCGAGCGCCACCACGGTTTCGCGGCGCCGCCGCGCGCTGTCGGCACGCCACCCGTCGACCAGCGACCGGCCGGCCACGGTCAGCAGCCAGGACCGCGGCCGGTCCGGTGCCCCCTCGGCGGGCCACTGCAGCGCCGCCGCGAGCAGTGCCTCCTGCACAGCGTCCTCGCACGCGTCGAACTGCCCGTGCCGGCGTACCAGCGTGCCGAGGACCTGCGGCGCAAGCTGGCGCAGCAGGTCCCCGATCCGGTGGTCGGTGTTCACGGCACCGGCGGCCACGCCGGGCTACGCAAACTGGTCACAGCTGCGGGGCCTCGTCGCCGTGCATGATCCGCCGGACCTCCATGGGGTACTCGGTGTACGCGACGACTTGGGACGCGATTTCGATCGCCCGTTCCTCGCTCGCCTCGACGATCCAGTAGCCAGCGAGGGACTCCTTGACCTCGGCGAACGGCCCGTCGGTCGCCACCGGGGCGCCGTTGTGGAATCGGACCGTCTTTGCCTGGCTCGGATCCACGAGCCCGTGCCCGGCGACCACCTCGCCGGCTTCCTTCAGCTCGGTGTCGAGCTTCATCATGAGCTGTTGCATGCCCGTGATCCATTCGGGTGTCCGGGTCTGCATCGTGTCGCCTAGACCGCCGAACATCATGATCATGTACTTCATCGCGTGGTCCTTCCGTACCGGGCGCCCAGAGCGGCGCTCGCCCCTTGGTCGGGGCCGTCACCCGGTTCTGGACATTCCAGCAGAGATTTCCTGACCAGTTTCCAATGGATCGTCAACCCGGTTCAGGCGGTGTGCGCGAGGGGATCGGGGCCCGGGTCGCGGCCGGCGGCGGCGGCAGTGAGCCGGGCCAGGAAGTGCGGCCAGCCGACGGCGTGCTGGGCGGCCTCGTCGGGCGGCAGGTCGCGGTGCTCGACGGTGACGCGGGTGCCTTCCTGGCTTGCGGTGAGGGTGATCTCGACGGTGCTGCTACCCGGTGGGAGCCGGCCAGAGCCGGCGTGCCCCCAGGAGATCACCAGGCGGTGCGGCGGGTCGAGTTCGAGGTAGCGGCCCCGCACCGGTACACCGTTGATGTCGAGGTGGAACACGCCGCCGGGTACGGCGTCGAGCACGGCATAGTCGCCCATCCACGACACGATCGCCTCGGGTCGGGTGAGGTATGGGTACACCGCCTCGGGCGGGGCGGCGATGTCCACCGACGTCCGATACGGCGCGGCGGTCACGGACCTGCCCTACGGTCGGATTCCACCGCCCGTTTGAGCCGGTCCAGGCCGGCCGGCCACAGGTCGGCGAAGAAGTCGCCCAGCGACGCCATGCCGTCCGGGTCGACCAGGTACAGCCGACGCTGGCCGTCGCGTCGTACCCTGACGAGTCCGGCCTCGCGCAGCACCTTGAGGTGCAGGGAGACGGCCTGCTGGGTGATGTCGAAGTGTTCGGCGATCTCGGTCACCGACCGCGGTTCGTCGCGGACCAGGCGCAGGATCGCACGCCGGTGCGGTTCGGCGAGGGCCTTGAGGGCGCTATCGGTCGACATCATCACCATTATGCTGTGGCCGGCGCAGTTATACAAGCAACCATTTGCACAAGTTATTACTTGTATATAGACTCCGAAGTGCCCTGAACAGCGATCAGTACAGGAGGCCGAGATGCCCTCGTTCCGCCACACCATCGACATCGCCGCCACCCCCGAGCAGGTCTGGCACGTCCTCGGCGACCTCACCTCGGTCGACCGGTGGATCCCCGGCGTGACCGCGGTGACCCGCACCGACACCGGCCGGATGTGCACCTTCGATGACGGACACGTTCAGAACGAGCAGATCCTCGACTACTCGCCACAGACCTACTCGTACCGCTACGTCATCGACGGGGCGCCACTGCCGGTCCGCGACAACACCGGCGCCTTCACCGTCGAAGACGCCGGCGGGCAGGCCCGCGTCGTGTGGGAGTCCAGCTTCACCGCGCTCGACCCGGCCATGGCGGCTCCACTGGCCGAGATGTGGGAGCCCTACCTGCCGATGGTCCTGGCCAACCTCAAGCAGCTGGTAGAAGGCCGATGAGCGGTCTTGAAAGCCGCCGGGGCGGCGTAGGTTGTTAAGGGTCGCGATGGCTGCGCCGGGAAGGGCGCGGTTTCGAGTGCCTGCCCGGCGGCCGGGACGCCGAGTTGCAGCACGAGCCAGATCCTGCGGGGGTCGATGAGCAGTCCCGGCTCGGTGAGCGGGTCACTGTCGGCG
>WNGQ01003397.1_pt2 | contig 31191 bp, 29 predicted proteins | sample 5407661 | NCBI WGS metagenome assembly WNGQ01 (sample SAMN13153382, study PRJNA577476) | soil metagenome | isolation source: 60 cm soil or saprolite under Garry oak tree replicate 2 | place: USA:California | collected 2016-06-15 | reverse complement strand
TGTTCGAGAACCCATTGATGAATATGGATATCGCGACCTATATGATGAGAACGCTTAGCAAGGAGTATGATCTGCGCCCTCACCTGGCGGAGATAAAGATACCCACCCTTGTCCTGCAGGGTCGCTACGACTGGGTCACGCCAATGTCAGGTGCGCAGGAGATGGCCCAGGGTATTCCTAACGCGCGGCTGCACATCTTTGAGCACTCAAGCCACATGGTTTTCATGGAAGAACCCGGTGAACTCGTGTCAGTTTTAAAAGAGTGGATTGCCTCTCTTGCATAACAAGAGACAAGATGCGAGGACGCTGGCCCAGCGCTCTCGCATCTTGTCTGGATGTCTAATAGCTCCAATTCGTGCCGCATTGCGCGCAGTGCCGTGCGGGATGGTCGCTCTCAAAGGCGCGTCGGAAGCTCTCATAACGCTCCCCACGCCAGATTTCAGCAATTGACTCCTGAAATACATTGCCCAGTACGCGCTCCTCCCTGTACTCCTTTGCGCTTTTATGCCCAAAGGGCGCGAAACAACAGGAAAGCATATTGCCACTGGATGTGATATAGGTCAATGTATAGGGTCGTTGGCAGCCGGACCAGGGACGCTCTCCAAAATCCCGCACGATGCTCTCTGTTGGGCTGGCCGATCCTGAGGCTTTAAAAAGCATCCCGCGTTCCTGGCACACCTCTTCGCAGCGTCTGATCAGTGCCAGCTCCTCGCGATTTGAGCGGCGGAACAGGGACTGCTTTGAATGGGCCAGTCCCTGTTCGAAATAGACGAGGCGTTGCAGGTAGATTTCTCGTACGCCGTGCTCACTAGCCAGGTCGATCAGGTGAGGTAGTTCATGCAAGTTCTCGCGCATGGCAGTAAACCAGATCGATAGAGCAGGGTTGCTCGCATCCTGCTCTCGTTGCATCGCGATAAATGCCTTAACATTGCGCCAGATTTTGTCGAAAGCGTCCACGCCTCGTACCAATGTATAGGTTTCGCGCGAAGCTCCATCCATGGAGAGTCGCAATTCGTCAAGCCCCGCGTCAATCAAAGCCTGCCCGCGTTTCGCGTTCAGGAGAATGCCATTGGAGTTAAAGAGCACATAGGTCCCCCGCTCTTTCAGATATGCGATCATACGCGGCAGGTCTTTGTTGAGTAATGGTTCGCCCAGGCCGTGTAGCACCACGCGCTCCAGCACAGGAAATTGATCGACAATGAAGCAAAATTTCTCATAGCTGAGATCACGATCATCCTCTCTTGAAAGCAGCGTTCGCGGACATTGTTGGCAGAGTTCGTTACAACGACTTGTCGGCTCAATGTAGATTGAACGTGGCAGCGTAACTGTGGGTGTCAAGGTCATGTAATGCCCTTCTTCTAGCCAGGTATGCAGCGGTAGCAGGTGCCAGAGAGCTACTTGCCTCCAGTAAATGCGCTAAACGTAGCAGGTCAGGTAATTCATCAATGTCAAAAAGCGGCCCCAGCAGGCGAATGGCGAGACCTTGACGCTGCGCCAGTTCAATTGTCATCTGCGTTACCACGCTGGTACTCATTGGAATGCCGCTGAAGACATCGTGAGGTTGGCGCATCGCAAGAAGATAGTACCCGCCATCCTCGGCAGGCCCCAGTACGACATCGGCCTCGTCCAGTGCCGCCCGCGCATCGCCAATAATTTCCGGGCTGATGTGCGGCGAGTCCGAACCGATGACGATCGTCTTTTGAAATGCTCGTTCATACGTCCACTGGAAGGCAGAGAGCAGGCGTGCGCCCAGGTCTGGTCCCTCTTGCGGGAAATAGCACATAGAGTGCGCAATCGCCGGCGTAAGGGTAGATATAAAGGCAGCGAAGTCCTTCTCTGCTGGCGTGTACGCCCAGTGGAAGTGAAAGTCACCACCGGCAAAACGCTGAGCAAGGTCGGTGAGAAAAGCCTGGTAGAGAGCCGTAGCCTCTTCATGGCCGATTGCATCAGCTAAACGTGTTTTGGTTTTTCCAGCCTCCGGGTAGCGTGCCATAGAGACAAGTGCTGTATCAAGCATGTGTGCCACCTCGTGCTCCCGCATAGCGCACTGTTGTGCGCAACATGAAATATGCGGCCTTGAGGCTGCCGGAGATCGTACCAGCTACTTTTGAATGGCCGTGACTGCGATGGCGGTAGTGATGAGGCAATTCAACAATGCGATACCGCGCTCGTGCAGCCTTCACCAACATCTCAACCGGCCAGCCAAAGGTCATTTCATTCATCTTCAGCGCGTCTAATGCGGAGCAGCGCACGACACGAAACGACCCTATGTCTGAGAGACGCACGCCATACAATATGCGGATCAAGCGGCTGACAAGCCAGTTACCCAACCGCGCCTGTGGCGAGACCGCGCCACGCTCTGAATGGTCACTCACGCGCGAACCAACAACCAGGTCCGCGCGTCCTTCGCTTAGCGGAGCCAGCATCATGGGCAGGTCGGCGGGATCATCGCTCCCATCTCCATCCAAAAAAACAACAATGTCGGCCCCTAATGTGCAGGCCATCTTGAAGCCAGCCAGGCAATTGCGTCCATAACCGCGAATCGGCTCGCTGGAGACGAGGGCGCCTAGAGAATGGGCCACCTCCGCCGTATTATCGGTACTCCCGTTATCGGCCACAATAATCCATGTAGCAGTGTCGGGGGGAATTTCTGGTAGTAAATGGCGTATGGCTTCTTCTTCATTCAGGGCTGGTATAACAATAGCAACTTGTTCACTTGACATAAAAGATACAACTCCTCAGCTACACAAAATAGTCGGCGCAATGATACTGTCTTATACACGCTATTGGACCGACAAATTTTACACAGTAGCGGAATCCATCATATCTCTCCGTCTTGTATCAGCTTTTCAATCACTACAGCCACCCCTTCTTCGGCGTTGCTCAAGGTCACAAAATCAGCTGTTGCCTTCACCTCATCATGTGCGTTGCCCATAGCGATACCAAGCCCGGCGTAACGGATCATGCCGATATCGTTGTGGTTATCGCCTATAGCCACAATCTCTGCTGGCGCGATGCCTAAATCGGTCGCGATAGTCTTCAGAGCATTGACCTTTGAGACTGCTGGATGAAGAAACTCCAACAGATCAAAAGAAGACTGCGTCACATAAAGTTTTCCGGCAAAGATACGTTCAAGTTCTCTGCGCTTCTCTCGTAACGTACTCTCTTCACCGATGCCAGCAACTTTAATGCACTTCCGCGGATACAGGCTCGCCACATCCTCTATTTCCACCACTGGCGGCACAGGTGGTCGATACCAGTTGCGCGCCCGTGGCGTGTTGGTATCGACATATACGCGCTCGTAGGTATGGTATGCGCGATAGAGTCCGAAGGTTCGCAGTATATCAAGTGTTGGTAAAATGTGTTCAGACGGTATCAGCTTCTCATGCAGCACTGTCCCGCGCTGTATATCTACTACCAGCGCCCCGTTTTCGATGATCTGTGGGGCCGTCAGAGGCAAATCTCCGCAGATGGCGCGTAACACCTGCACCGTCTGTCCTGTCGCAATGACAATGGCTACACCAGATTGTGCGGCTTGATATAATACATCATGTGTTCGGGGTGTGATGTGTTTGTGTGGCATGGGGGTAAGTAATGTGCCATCCAGATCGATGGCGAGCATACGGTACATCTGGCAGCTCCTGAGAAGTTGTAACTGTGTGATATCACAAATCAAAGTACCAATATATTACAATAGTTCACCAGCTTCGTGAACCGAACTAAAACAGGAAAAACCATCCCCTTACCGCGTTATGGCATCAAAATCATGTTGCCTGACATGTGATATAGTGTTTTCAGCGTGTATTATACTCAAAGTCAAGAGGAGGCCAACTATGCCTATATGCCCAATCTGCGACGACACCGGGTTGCAAAACTCCGATTCCACCCATCCTGAGTTCTGTTATTGCGCTGCCGGTAAGCAGGCAAAACGCCAATGGGATGCACAACACACAGGAGACAGGGGAAAGGGTCAACCAAAACCGGCAAGTTTTATCGATATCGCTAACCTTGAAAACGTGAATGCCAGTGTCGATGCTATGCGTGCCTCTCTTCTTGGCGCATCAACTTCAGAAACAACGTCACCCGCAAAACATCCCGCTGTGCAATTGCTTTATCAGGTTGCCCACGCAAACCACGAAATCTCTGTGGTTGAAGCCACACAACTGTATGAACTGGCAAAAGCTCTAGAAGGATTTCTTGGCGCCCTCGCACCCATTGGACGCACCCTCAAGAGGTGAGCTAAATGTATTGGTAGTAATATCGGTTAAATGATTGACATTCATGCACGTTTTCCACTATACTCTGCCTAAGAACATGCTCTTCACACTCCGTTGCGTGATTCCGAAGTAGGTTATTTTCCCCGGCTTTCATTTTTACGTATGTTACTCATGCGTAGAGAGGGGTTTATCATGATTTGTCCACGTTGTGGCAATGAGTGGGATGCAAACAAGAGTCCTTGTACACGTTGTGGACTCGTGATACGTATGCCTGGTCAGTCGGGACCTCTGGGGCGTGCCGCTTCTCCCCCCATGCAGAAAAATATCTCACAGCCCCCCAATTTTGAGCAAACATCAACGCAATTTGCGGGGACACGTACTGATTCGTTGGCTTCGAGAAATGTGCCTCCTCGTCCACAATCAGCAACTAAGCCGGGACAATCAGCCGATACCTTTATGTCAGACTTACAACATTCGCAAAGTGCTCCTCGGGCAAACCGCTTAGTCACCGATCCTTTAACCGTGGAACCCCAGGGTCAACATGCGGGGCGGCCATCTTTTCCCTATACCAGATCGTCAGGTGCAGCGACACAGCCGCTTCCTCCTGGCACTGTTTTACGCGGCGGTCGCTATCGGTTACTTGAACTACATGAGCGGCAGGATTGGCTTGCAGGTGCCTATGAAGCCATTTGGATTGGCCAGGACGCCCAACGAGGCATGTCTCAGGTGATGATCTGTGAACTCGTATTACCCGAAAATGACCCTGTCGCCCTGCAAACTACCTTGCGTACCGCAGCGATGGCCCTGACCTCCGTCGGCCGGCATCCACATATTCCAACGCTTTGGGACGCTTTCAGCGGCCGTGGACGAAACTTCTTTGTTTTTGAATCAATGCAAGGCGAATCCCTGTTAAATCGTATGCGCCGTACTGGCAGGGCTATGATGGAGCAAGATGTCATCGAGTGCTGTTTACAAATGACAGAGGTATTAGAGCTACTTGCACAGCAATCTCCACCCTTAATACATGGCCTTATTCGGCCAGAACATATTCTGGTTGGACGCACAGGTTCTCAATACATGCTGACCAACTTCTCTGTAGTCCTTGCCGGAGGAGCAACGCAATTTGTCTCTGGCATTGACCGAACGCGCCTTTCTCCGTATGCCGCATCCGAGTTCGTTCGTGGTGTTATCGATGTACGCTCCGATCTCTATGCGTTGATGGCTACCGCGTATCACGTAGTCAGCGGCAGTATGCCAACAGGTGTCAGTGGCAGTATTCCCCAGGCACAACGCCTGAATCCCAACATTTCTGCGCAGTTCGATGCCATTTTGGGGAGAGGATTACGCCCTATTGCCAGCCAGCGCTACCAGCGCCCATCCGAACTACGCCAGGATCTATTGGCGATGCGTTCAGTCAGCGGCAAACTCGTCCCCGGGTCTGCTGGACAAGATCTGGGGCAACCTTTAAGCCGCGTCGCCGATAGTGCTGAAAAAGGGCAAAAATTTGAGCCAGCCCCGGTGCCGCCCGTACCCGATAGCGTAGCACAGGCACTGCAGTCACTTGCCCCCGACGATGACGAAAATCAGAGACTGCTGCTCCCTCGCCCAGAGGAACTGCCCCCCATGGAAGAAAGAAATAACTTGCTACGTGCAGCGATCTGGCTCGGTGCTATTGCAGTATGCCTGGTGCTCGTCATTGTATTCAGCCGCGGTTTTTATCCGTAAAGGAAATGAACGAAGGGGCCGCGAACAGTGCGGCCTCTTCGTTCATTCCGTCCATTCGGCTGCTCAAAACCGGCTTGCGATACTCGTTTGCGGTCACTACATCCACATTTCAGCTAGTGTTTGCGTGCGACCACGAAATCGATCAACTGATCCAACACTTCACGATTTTGTGAGGCGGGAAAATGATATAATGCTGCTTGCGCTTTGTTCGCAAAGTTATAGGCATCTGCCCGTGAACGTTCTACCCCCTGGCCTTCATTGACCCAATTGATTACCGAGAGAAGGTCTTCCTCCCGTTGCGATGTGCCATTTAGTAGTCTATGTACCGCTTGATACTGACCATTGCGCGGCTGCTCCTGTAATGCATAGATCAAAGGCAATGTGACCATGCCCTGGCGCAGGTCATTACCGGCAGGTTTTCCAATCGTCGCCTGGTCTTCTGTATAATCCAGGATGTCATCAATGATTTGAAATGCGATACCCAGGTTCAAACCATATGCGTAGAGAAGCTCGATTTCCTCGTCCGCTGCCTGGCTGACAATCGCTCCACCTTTGCAACAAGCAGCAATCAGGCAGGCAGTCTTGTGGTTGATTTTCTCATAGTAACTCTCGATGGTCAGGTCGATACGTCCGGCTGTCATCATCTCCATAATGGTGCCTTCGCAGACCGTTGCCACAGTATCCGAGAAGAGATGATCAATACGATTGTCGTTAATATCGGCAATCAAGCCAGCGGTCTTGGCAAAGTAGTAATCACCGAGCAGAATCGCGATATTGTTCCCCCACAGCGCGTTGACGGTTGGATTGCCACGCCTGGTCGTCGCATTATCCACAATGTCATCGTGAATGAGCGTCGCCAGGTGTACCATCTCAAAGGCGACGCTCAAGGGCAGCAATTTATCGAAGCGGTACGTTTTCATCTTGCCTGAAAGTAATGTGAGAGCCGTTCTTAGTCGTTTGCCAGGTGAACCAAGCGCATGCATTGAAGCGGTATTCAGGATGTCGAGGCCAGATGTCGCTCTCTCCTCAAACGTGCTGTCCACCTGATCGAGGTCAACCTGGATATTGGTAAATAGGCGGCTCAAAGTGGCCGTGTCTTTCATGATGGTTCTCCATTTCAGGCACCTTCAAGTACGTTTCTTCTCTATAACTCTCTTGATTTTTAGAAATGCACCTACCCACGGAAGCACCGTGTACATAGCGTACAGTGTCTCTCAAGTGCCGGTCTTCTTCTTAATCTTCTTACCAGTACGTGCGAGTCGTATTTATCAGATTATACCACGACTCAACCATTCAAAACGTCTACACTATAGACGTCGTATCCAGCTCCATCAGGTCTTCCTGGACGTAACCCGCGTCCAATTGAAATTCTTCCAGTGCATCGATCGCTGCCTTGTACTCGCTCCAGGTGAGACGACGGTTGAGTACCGGGTCATTCACGGCTTTCCAGGCTGGAAAATATTGATCCATCAGGCTGACAGGTGTATCGGGACCTAATTCTTCCGCTATCCATCGCAATACCTCGCGCGTTCCCGCTATATTCTCGGGCATCACAAGGTGCCGTATGAGCAATCCACGCCGTGCGATACCATTTTCGTCGAGTTGGAGCGGACCGACCTGCCGGAGCATTTCACGCAGCGAAATCTGGTTATGATCGACATAGTGCGGCATCTTCGAGGTTCGTAGCGCGTTTATATTATCAGCGTACTTGGCATCAGGGAGATAAATATCGACAACTCCGTCCAGCAGCCTGAGTGTCTCCAGGTTTTCATAGCCGGCACAATTATAAACAATGGGCAGTGTCAACCCCTTGCCACAGGCTACAACCAGTGCTGCCAGTATCTGGGGCACAAAATGAGTGGGGGTCACAAGATCCAGGTTATGACAACGCTTCCTTTGCAGGTAGAGCATCATATCCGCCAACCGTTCTGGCCCAACGCGGTGGCCAAGCCCCCCCTGGCTTAACGAGAAATTCTGGCAATATGTGCAGCGGGCCTGGCAGTAGCCAAAGAAAATCGACCCTGCCCCCCGTGTCCCACTTATCGGGGGTTCTTCGCGGCGGTGCACATTCCAGGATGCAACAATGGCCTCTGTCCCTGAACGACACACCCCTGTTTTCCCCGCAATGCGATTACAGCGACAATTCTGTGGACAGATTGTGCAACTACGTAAGATTTCCCAGGCTCTAGCTGCGCGCTCAGCCAGCTCACCTGTTTCATACAGATGGAGATAGCTAGGATAAAGCATTAGTCACCTTGTAGTGTCAACAATCGCTTTGGCGTCTCAATAAAAATCGTGTCCAATTCTGCTTGAGAAACTCCTGCGTGACGCAGCCGCGGCACAATATTGCGCAACAAATGCTCATGACTCAGCGTGATGCCTAAATCTTCAGGAGCAATAGGCCCCAAAACCGCTCTAATATGCATAACGTATCTCGAAATAAAAAGAGTCCGTACATTATCATATGCGCTCTCTCGCTGCTTGCGGCAGTGAGAGAGCGCATATGATGAAATTCTTTACTGGGGCGAGGGCCATTTAAAGCCATGCTGCGATGGCTTAGGGCCGGACGAACGCGGCTTCGCCGCCTTTTCCTTCTTCGCTTCCTTCTTGCTACGAGCAATCGCACTTGCAGCGCGAGAACGCGCCTTCCGTGGAGCTTTTGTCACCTTTTTTTTATCCGCAGCGGAAACTTGAGCAGCATCTTCGATTGCCGGCTTCACTTCAGGTGTGGCTGCTAACTCTGATACCACAGGCCCCAAAGGCGCGTCAGACGTCACAAGCGTCTCAACCTGCTTGACCAGCTCTTCTGTCTCATTGGCAATACCAGTCCAGAACTGAGCGTTTTTGCGTTGTGCCGGACGCGGACCCTTGAGCACACGCCCGTCAGGTAAACGTGTCACGTGCCGCTCTTCTGGCTCGGTACGAGTTCTACCGCCTGTTTTACTTTCCCGTGAAGGTCGCTCAGGCTTGACATTCCGCTGACTCTTCGGGGTATCAAAACGCTCATAATCCCCCTCAAAAAGTTCGCCTTCTCGTCCGTTGACGCCAGGTCGCTCTCGAGAAGAACTATCTTGTCGCGCCGCTGGCCGACTTTGCCAGCGCGGATTTTGTGTATCCCGTTGACCAGCAGGATAAAATGGACGATTGCCCCCAGCATAGTTCCGCTGTGGACGCTCACCCCGCTCGAATTCGCGCGGCTTGCGCTCATTATCGCTGGCTAGCGGATCAAAATTGCGCGGCGGGCGACCATTGCGTTCGAAGTTCCCAGGTTTGCGCTCAATACTGCGGGGTGAGCGATCATCGCGTTTAAAATCACGCTGACGAGGTTCATCGGGACCACGACCTTGATAGCCTCGATTACGTTCGCTTTCACGGAATGGGGGTCGTTGATCCTGAGCTTGCCGCTGTTGGTTATCGCGAGAGCCGGGATAAGCTCCTTTCTTCTGAAATCCACTCGGACTTCCGGGTCCATTGCCACTGGGGCGCCGATTGTCGTACCTCTCACGGCTTGCGTTGTAAGATCGGGGACGAGTACCAAAATTGTTATTGGGAGAACGCTCGAAACTTCGTTGATTGCCATTGGGTCCGTATGGTCTGTAGGGTCTTTGACCATTTTGAGCAGAGGAATGCTCTGATGGCTGGTTATTCCGCCAGTTATTGCGTGATGGTTGTCCATTACTGCTGCGTGTGCGATAGTCGGCGTGTTGAGTAGGCGCTCCGGACTCCCAGGCGCGATCTACCGTTTCGCGATTAAGACGAGGACGAGGTGGACGTGGAGTTCGCTCTTCTCCCGTCCTGTTTGGGGATTGACCTCGAGAGGATGAGCGCACGTCGTCTCGCGGCTGTTTGTTGTAATCTCTTGTCATGATTCCTTTCCGGGTTGTCCCGTTTGGAGGGTAGTTAATTTCATCTAAGTGGTGGACATATGGGCAAGATTTCGAAGGTACTTCCCGTCGGTGGCTCCGCACCAATTCCAGCATTCTTGACGCATTATGTTCTTTATTGGCATGTTCAGAGGGGCTGCGTCTCCCTATAGTATACCACAAACTACTCGTGCTAAGCGAGCATTCTGCGCAATACTACTCTTTTGGCTGCATAGCGCGTGACCCGATAGTTATGGCTTTGGCACCCGCTACGCTATCGGGCCGCTTTGCAGTGGAACACCCTTATAGCTTAACTCATTACTGCCCAACATGGCAACCGTCTTTAAGGGTAACTCATCAGGGAGCAGTGGCCGCATCACCAGACGATAATACAAGCCCTGCTCAAGAAACTCTCCCTGCTGCTGATTATTGAGCAATGACCTGATAGTTTGTATTTGCCGCCTGTTTGGCAGATATGCAACTCGTGGCACAGTAAAGGTCAGGCAACCGGTATCGCCGTTCGGGCCAACCTGGTCAGGTGGAATGATACCACATTCAAATATCGCCAGCTGGCTAAGTGTAAAATCTGGTAAAGGCCATACGGGAATGTTCTGTGTCAGATCCGGGCTAAAATCCTGGTGGACGAGCACGGTCATCGTTGCATTGCTATAGGGATGCATTGGACCCTTGAGCGACTCCCTGATCGTGGTCAGAGCGCGATCCAACCGGTAATATTCATCCAATGCCTGTGCGCTCTCCTGCAGTGTACCAAATTTTCCGTACCGAAATTCATAGTATTTGTTATTCAGTGTCAGTTGTAATAAAGTAGCATTCTGATCTGGTACATCATAAAATTGCGTTTGAGTAAAACTGAGCAACCCATCCGCATCCACCAGTGCATGCAACAGTTGTTGCAATGAATCTGTGTCAAGCCTTCCCTCTCTCATTTGCAAACCTGGCCCAAGAATATACCTCCCATCCCCGTAAATACTCATTTCGGGACTGAATGCCAACGTGCCGAAGTTGCCACCCCCATAGAACGTGCGATGTTGCCTGAACCGCTGCAAGCAGTAAGAAGAGTGGCTAATAGACAAAGTATAACATACGCGCTGTAACTTTTACTCTGACCATGTTGGGGAACGTGCCCAATGTCCTTATCGTTTTTCATTGCGCAAATGGGCATCCACTTCATTCGGCTGCCATCGATTCCTCCGTCATTTTGTAGCGTATAGCGGATTATTTGATAATTTCCTTATACACCATACCACATACGTTTTGCGATGCCAAACGCAAACCGAAGAGCCAAAGGACCGGGCTTCACCCTTTATCGCAGAAGCGATAACCGATCATCTTATACACCAGCTTCGCGGCCAGGAAATCAGCGCGGGTCTGCCCTTCCATCGGGCAGAGTTCGACTACATCCATCCCGACAACAGTAGTGCGGTGACAGATTTCTCGAAAGAGTTCGAGTAACTGGTACCAGTGTAATCCGCCTGGTTCAGGCGTACCCACCGCTGGCATCTCGCTGGGATCAAGGGCGTCGAGGTCGATCGTGACATACGTATGTTTGCTCAGGCGATCCCAGGGAATAACCGCCGTTCCCTTTGCCAATTGGTAGCCCCATACCACCGCCACATTGGGGCGAATTTTCATAAATTCGGCCTCTTCAGGGCTGAAGCTGCGAATGCCAATCTCGGTCAAAGGAATACCCATATCTACAACCCGTCTCTCAATAGAAGCATGTGAGAGGGGCGTTCCTTCGTATTTATCGCGCAGGTCGCCGTGAGCATCGATGTGTACAACCGTCAGGTCTGGAAAATAGTCTCGTACAGCAGCTATAGGAGGAGCGGAGAGGGAGTGTTCTCCACCTAGCGTAAAGGGGAGTTGTCCGCGTTCAAGTACTTCACGTACAGCATCACCGGTGGCCTGAAGCGCGGTGGCATGATCCATGTCGTGGTAGTCTAATGCCGGACGTGTATAGACGCCTACCTCGATGGGGCAGCAATCGAGTTCCTCGTCATATAATTCCATCTGGCTGGAGGCATCAAGAATCGCCTGTGGCCCATGTTCAGTGCCTTTCATATAGCACACGCTATATTCAAGCGGGGCCGGGATAATCGTTACGCGAGCGGTTGATGGGTCGCAGTAAGGCGCATCTGGCGCACCAAACTGGGTTACAGGCGAATCAGTCATAAGATCGTACTCCTTCTTTTTAGCGCACCGCCATTCTTGCACTGCGCTCAGCTATTGCTGCCTCGTAGCGTACAGGATCAGGCGTCTCCGGGCGCAGGGAACGGTTGCCGCGTACCACGAAATGCGCCTCTACATCATCTGTTTGGAACATTTCCCTGGCAAAGGCGATGGCCTCTTCCTGGCTGAATTCTTTGCAGGAACAGATGTCGATATCGACTTCGCCATATTCAGGCCAGGCATGCAAACTAGTGTGGCTCTGGGCAATGACGACAAAGCCCGAAAGACCAGCATCCAATGGATTGGATGTTTCAATATGGTACAGGTGAACTGGACTGACTTTCTCCATACCGACACGGGCGGGATATTCATCCAGGGCACGCCGTACCAATGCCTCGTTAGACAGAAGCTCCCGGTCGCAACCGTATAGCTCCAACATTAAATGGACAAGCATCGATTTTACCTCCTCTTAGCTCTAGTAACACAAACGGCATCATTTTTTTGACCCCGAAATGCCATTATATGTTATTATACATTAGATTGTCAAGCTAATGAGAAGTATATGCTCGATGTTTTTACCTAATAACCAGTGCATATCCATCTAAAAGCAAGCAGACATTCCACCTAAATAGGAAACATATGAGCATTAGGTGGAAAGCCTGCTATGGCCGTATCTCTTTTCCTGCAGCATAAGCCTGTTTCAGTTCTTCTAGTAACTGCTCGCGCCTGGCAAAGAGCTCTCTTCGCGGGCGCGGCCTGGCCTTTGTCACAGCGTACGCGGTAATTAACGGTAGAGCAATCGTCGAGTCGCCGTAAATTACCACTGTGCTGCTCAATTGATCTGGTTTGATCTTGCCCCATGAAACAGCCTCCGAAGGTGTTGCTCCAGAAAGTCCGCCCCAATGGGGAGCATCAGCGGTGATCTGCACGAAATAGTCATGCCCCCCTTTGTGGATGCCGAGGACCTCCCAGAGCTGCGGCTGCGTCTGCAAATAGAAATTCTTCGGGCTGCCACCGCCAAGAATAATGACGCCATTGCGCGTAGCATGGTGAACAATCGCAGTGGTCTCGTTGACATCGGCCAGCGGATCGAGCATCAACAGGCTGCCATCCAGGGCGTTGCGAGCAACGTTCATCCCAATCGACGAGTCTCCTGGTGAGGAGGTATAAATGGGAACGTTCCAGCGTGCTGCCTGGGCCAGTAAAGAATACTCAGGATTGACCCCGGCTTTGAGCAACTGGATGCCCAGGTGGTTGTGCAGTTCCGAGGTTGCAATCGGCCTGTTCGGCAAGCTTTTCAGGCACTCACGTACAAAAGCATCGGTGTCCAGGAGCACGCTGTCTTTGAAGAGAATGTCATAGATGCGGATGACCCCTTCTTCCTGCAGCTTCGTATCGTCCAGGCGGAAATCGCCACGGTGCAGTGTCATCGCCAGCGCGTGATGTATATCGTGATAGAGGTTGGCGCCCGTGCTGATGATAAAGTCAACAAAGCCATGCTCCATTAACGTGATAACGCAGCCCCCCAGGCCAGCGGGCGTCAGGGCACCTGCCATCGTCAGACCAATGGTCACATCCTTCTCAGGGTCCAACATCTCCTGGGCATAGAGGCGCGCCGCCTCATTCAATCGCGCACTATTATACGCCTGAAATTGCTGATCTATCAGTTCCGCGACCGTCATATTAGCATGAACTCGCCGTGGAATAATTTGCGCTCCACTCAGGTAATCGCTCTGGCTTAGCTCGTGATGATGGGCATTGGGAGTATCCTGGTGGTGATCGTGATGATGCATGAAATCATGTTCCTTTCTCATGGGACAGACAGCTTAGCGATGTTCCAACGCGTAGTATTGTACCATGAGAAAGAAAAAGTATTGTGGAGGCGACCCTACACCACCTTATCCACCAACCACTCCCGAATCTGCTTGATATGCTCCTGGTAATGCTCATATGTATTGGCCGCTATATAAGGAACCAGATTACGCCCATTAGTCCACGAGAAGCGCTGCGGATTCGTAATATCGTCTTCCGAGAGTGTCTGTACCTGTGCTAGCATTTCCTGGTGTGCCTGGCGATATTCGGCCTGCACAGCGTTGAGAGGGCGTTCCCGGTTCTCCTGAAACGTCTTCTCGTTCAACCTATCAACCACTTCCCAGGTATATCCTGCTTCCGGTTTGTCGGGCTTCTCTCCCCGCAATCCCGCCTGGATCCAACCCACACATCTCTTCTCCCACGCAGCGATATGCGCCAGCACATCCTTGACGGACCATTGATTCTCCAGTGTTGCCTGGCACATTTGCTCGTCGCTCAGTGTCGCCAGCAGCTCATCCAGTTGCGCCCGGTCTGACTGGATCATTTCTTGCAACTTAGCCTTAACCATCTTACAAGACCTTTCTATTCCACCATCGACCGCCTGATCTCGATGATCTGGTCGCGCAACTGTGCCGCCTTCTCGAACTCCAACTGCTTAGCCGCGGCGCGCATCTGCGACTCCAAATCTCTAATCAGTCGCAGCGCTTCATCTTTGGGAATACCCGCCAGCACCGCTGCCACCGCTTTCCTGTCTGCCTCCTCAATGTTGACGCCGCTCATCGCCTTGATGCGCTCTGTTAGGGACTTCACATCCTTCTTGATACCGCGCGGCGTGATATGGTTGCGCTCGTTAAAAGCCGTCTGCAGCTTGCGGCGGCGGTTCGTTTCATCCATTGCATATTGCATCGATCTTGTAACAGTATCGGCATACAAAATCACGCTGCCCTCCACATGGCGGGCGGCTCGTCCGATGATCTGGATCAGCGAGTTTCCTGAGCGTAAGAACCCCTCTTTGTCGGCATCGAGAATTGCCACAAGGGAGACCTCTGGCAGGTCCAGTCCTTCGCGCAGCAGGTTGATACCTACCACCACATCATAGACACCGAGTAGCAGGTCGCGCAGGATTTCGACCCGCTCAATCGTATCGATCTCCGAGTGGAGGTAGTGAACCTTGATATTCAGTTCCTGCATATAGTCCGCAAGGTCTTCCGCCATCTTCTTGGTCAGCGTCGTCACCAGCACGCGCTGTCCCTTCTCGACCCGTTTCCTGATCTCCGCCAGCAGGTCATCGATCTGCCCCCTGGTTGGGCGCACGCTGATCGACGGATCGAGCAGACCCGTCCGGAGACAAAAAGGGCCTGGTTGATCTGTTGCTCAAACTCAGGAAATGTCAATGGCCGGTTATCGAGCGCGGAAGGAAGCCGGAAGCCATAATCGACCAGCACCTGTTTGCGTGAGCGATCTCCGGCGTACATGCCTCGTACCTGGGGCAGCGCCACATGTGACTCGTCCACCACAAGCAGATAATCATCCGGAAGGTAATCCATCAGCGTCCAGGGCTGATCGCCTGCACCGCGTCCCGCCAGGTGACGCGAATAGTTTTCGACGCCCGAGCAGAAACCGGTCTCGCGCAACATCTCGATATCGAAATTGGTGCGCTGCTTCAAGCGCGCCGCCTCCAGGAGTTTTCCCTCTGCCTCTAGCTCGGCCAGCCGCTCTTCTAACTCCGCCTCAATCAACTCGATAGCTCTGTTGAGCCGTTGCTGTGTGGTAACCCAGTGCTTGGCCGGGTAGATGTCTAGCCTTTGCCGTTTCCCCAGCACTTCACCCGTCAGCGGATCAATTTCGGTCATGCGCTCGATCTCATCGCCGAAAAACTCGATGCGCACCGCGACATCCTCGTAGGCGGGGAATATCTCCAACACATCGCCGCGCACCCGGAAACGCCCGCGAATGAAATTGGCATCGTTGCGCTCGTATTGGATCTCCGTCAGGTGGCGCAAAATCTTATTACGCCGTCGTTCTTCCCCCACCTTCACGGTCAGAACCACCTCGCCATACTCTTCAGGACTGCCCAGGCCGTATATGCAGGAGACTGAGGCAACGATCAGTACATCGCGCCGTTCAAAGAGGCTGCGTGTCGTCGAGAGCCGCAGCTTCTCGATCTCTTCGTTCAACATGCTCTCTTTTTCAACATACGTATCGGTACGTGGTATGTAGGCTTCAGGCTGATAGTAGTCATAGTAGGAGACAAAATATTCTACTGCGTTATTGGGAAAGAATTCTTTGAACTCGCTGTAGAGCTGAGCCGCCAGCGTCTTATTCGGGGCGAGCACCAGCGTCGGTTTCTGTACCTGAGCAACAATTTTTGCTACTGTATAGGTTTTGCCGCTCCCTGTCACCCCCAGCAAGGTTTGCATCTTAGAGCCATTCTTGATGCCTTCAACCAGTTGCGCAATAGCTTCAGGCTGGTCTCCCGTTGGTTGAAATGGTGCTTCCACCTTAAATTCCTGCATGACCTTTATATCCTTGAAGAGTAGAATATCTTTTCCAAATTGCCCTACATTATACCACATGCACGCTGGCGAGTTTCTACTAGGTGCGCTATCAAGATAGCAGGTAGAACATGAGCGACCGGAAATGTGAACTATTCCATAGCAGTTGCCTTTGCTTGTGCTACAATGAACACAGTAAGCGCTGTGAATGTACCCACTAGATCAAAGGAGAAAAGTCAAGTTATGGAGCAGGTTTCCCCTCGCTTCTGCCCAAGATGTAGCGCACCATTAGTACCAGGTCAACGCTTTTGCCCCAACTGCGGGCTATCCATGACTTCTGCGCCCAGGCCCCAGATACCTGTAAACACTCCAGACCCACAGCCCTGGTCACAGTTTTCGCCGGTTTCACAGCAGCCTGCCCAACCGCCGCCATCGCGGAGAATTACCGGGCAGCCTGCCCCGATCACACCTTCACGCCCTCCCAGAAAAAAGACCTCTGGCAGAACTATCCTGGTGCTTATTCTTGTACTCCTTCTTGTCCTGTTGGGAATAGGGAGCTATCTTGGTGCCCTCGCCCTGGGCTTCCGCCTACCAGGCTTTCCTGGTGGAACCGCGACACAGCCACCCGTGACTACTTCCCAAATTAATGCCACTGTGACCTATGCGGGTGTTGATTTGACCGTTCTAACCGCCCAGCAATCGCAGAGCTTTATAAACGATCCCAACACCACCTCAACCGGGATGGTGCGCCTGAATATTCAAGAGCAGAATAAAACAACCGTCAAGGTAAGCTGGCTCTATACTAATATCGCGCGCTTGCTCTTGCCGGAAAAAACGCTCGTTGGGCCGGTCTATGTACATGCGCACGTCGGAATAGCTCCTGGGGCAACACAAAAAAGCGTTCTCGACTTTGCTGTGCCAGTAAACGACAAAATCAGCCAGTTGACATTGAGATTAGGTGCGGCAAATGAAGCGCAGGTGGATATCCCTCTGAACGGACATGCCGATCTGGGAAAATATAATCCGCAGAGCGTTCAACCAAATGGACAATTTCTCTATCTTGGCCTGAACTGGACATTGGTGAAAGCTACGTCGCAACTGAGTATTGCCGGACAGCAAGCGAGCAAAGGCACGACCTATATCATAGTGACGCTCAGGGTAGATAATACGCTTTCGCAAACGGCTATAACTGGCTCTCCTTTCGACTACGCGCGCTTGAAAGCCGGTAATACCACGGCTTCCCCAAAATTTACAGACCTGCCCGTCTCATTTGATGCAGGAGAAACAGGCCAGACCGGCACGATAACTTTCCTCGTGCCCCAGTCCAGCAAAGCCTTCACCCTCATCTTTTTGCCGCAAGGCGGAGCAAATCAAGCCACCACCGATTTTCAGTTTGCGTAACTCCAAATACATTGTTGGGGCAACCCTCGCGGTTGCCCTGAGATCTCCTCAATCGAAATGGTTGCTCTGCTTTCTGTGACATAGGCCATATGTAGCCAATGATATACATTATAGACTTTCATTTCGATAACTGTTACACTTGTGCCCAGTACAATTGTACGACTTTTAGAACAGTCACTTTTAGATCTTTGAATCAGAGGAGAGAGGAAATGGCACAGTCATCACAACCCTCCTGTCCACATTGCGGTACCCCTTTAGCCCCTGGGCAGCGTTTCTGCTCGAACTGTGGAGCATCGGCGGACCCCAATTTTGGTAAGCCAACCGCCATGGGAAGCGGCGTAAATAATCCGCAAGCCCGTGAATTGCCTACAGAACTTCCAGTACCGCCGCCTCCGCCCGAAAATTATTACGCGCAACCTGCGCAGCCAACCCCTGCGCCTAATACATTCTATCCACCGCAGCAGGGACAAGCTTTCCCACCGCAACAGGGACAAAGCTACCCATCACAGCAGGGCTATCAACCAGCACCAGTTCCTACCTACGCGCAGCCAGTGAAGGATTCTTCAAAAAGCGTTCTCGGCCAGTTGGGTTGTGGTGTCCTTGTCGTCATCCTCTTAATAGTGGGCGTCTGTGGTGGAGCAAGCTACCTTGTATACAGGTATGTTGTATCTGCCGCCAGTAGTACGAGTAGTACGACTTCTACCTCTAACTCTACTACAACCGGCAATGGCTATGGAACAAATGGCACACCGCAGGCTATACCAACAACAACCACACAGGTCAATGCGGTTGTGACCTATGCCAGTGTTGATGTCACCATTGTGAATGTCCAAAAAGCCAGCAGCTTTACCAATGACACTAATATAAGCTCGCCTTATGTGGTACGTCTCAACATCAAAGAACATAACCCGTCGACCGGCTCCGTTTATATGTTTTACGGCGATAACTTCCACTTGCTTTTGTCTGATGGGACAAGTATTGCTGCTGGCAGCGAGCATGACAGTACGGGCATTGGCCAGGATGTCACTCGTTCAAACTGGGTAGATTTCCCTGTGACCACTAATGTAGATGTCAGCAAACTTACTCTGCGCATCGGCGGCGCGAACGAGGCCCAGATGGACGTTCCTTTGGCGGCTAGCCCGGACGTGAGTAAGTACCAACTCAAAACGATCAGGCCAAATTCAGCATTCACCTATGCCGGCCTCAACTGGACGCTGACGACGGTGACCTCGAGCCTAAGCGCGTATGGCAAGCAAGCTACGACCGGAATGCGCTACATCACGGTGACGCTGAAAGCAAATAACCCCACGCAGAACAACTTCTACGTCTTTCCTAACGATTATGCGCGTCTTCAGGCGGGAACGACCACTTCGCCACCCTCCGACAACACCTTTAGTTCCTCTATTGCTGCTGGTACTACCGGTTCCACTGGAACGATTACCTTCCTTATGCCGCAGAGTGCCACGTCGTTTACGCTGATTATGCTGCCACGCAGCGATACAACGCCAGCTGCCACCCAGGTTACAACCACTTTCCAGATGTAGCTCCGGTCAAAAAAAGGAGAGACGCGAACCGCTCGCGTCTCTCCCTTCTGCTACCTCTCCTGTTTAGAAAAGAGAGTATCCAGCCCTCTGAGCATCACTCTTCATGACATACTCTACGAAACGAAACGCTGTAGAAACGCTGCATGCCCTATACTACTCGTAGCGCAAGATACTTCTTGTCATAGTCAGCAGAGATGCTTCTGATCCAAAAAAGAAGTAAGGATGAGTATGAGCAGAGAGATATGACGCTAATGCGCTGGGATTGGATTCCAAGCCAGCTTCAAACAACGCTGCGACTCGCTGTCTATAGAACGATGATTGCAAAACATATCAAGATGACAGTTGTACGCAGCTAGACCGGCCTGGTTATTCCAATAAGAAGCTGCCAACGAGCTGTTTCCGCAGCGTCGCTTTTTCCTCTTCATCGATCATCGCAAGCTTCCGGGTTTTAGAACCCTGCCGAACTGCCATTGGGCGGGTGACTTCAGTGGCAGATTCGTCAACCAGCATGTCCTCAAGGATTGAAGAGGTCCTTGCTAGCACTTCTTCTTCTTCCTCTTCGTTGAGAGAGTACGGTATAAGCTCAAAATCGTCGGTGTTTGGCATAGGCGTTTCAAGAGGAGTCCTTGTCCCTACCGCGGCTTCACTGATGGGCATTATCGTGGTTGGCTGTTCAGTGAAAATTGTCTCCTGCTCTTCTGGCTCTGCCAGTAGAAAACCGGCGGCAGCTTCGCCAGCAAGCGAGAATCGCTGCCCCTGTATCTCGAGAACAATACCCAGTCCATCACGCAAACCAGCAAGCTGGCGGCGCAATTCGTAGTTTTCCGCTAGTAGCTCCTCCATGTATTGTTTTTGATTGAGCACTTCTTCCATGAGTTGCTCAAAGCTAGTTCCAGCCATGTTGTTGTTCCTCCAATTATGCCTTATTCTGACAGGTGGGCTGTGCCAGTAGGCGCACTAGTGTTACACTTTTTAAATATGGCGTGGTTTCTCTCTGCTCTTGTATTAAAAACGTATTAATGTGATCTAAGTAACTATGGTTGTGCTTGTTTCAACTACTTATGTAGTCCTTTATGGTATCTTGAATCGTCTATATTACTTATACACATGGCTTTTCTTTTTTAGCGCTAAGGGTACTGTTATCACGAAATGCCTCATCTTTATACTCATTCATGCCACACCTCTCCTGCTTTATCGCTTCGAGATATGAGTAAGTAAATAAACTTGTAAACGCATCGGAAATGGGGGTTAGTGTATGGTAGTATTGGTTTGAATAAGAAAAGGCCCTCTTTTTCTGTGATTGCTTTGTAATATGAGACCGTGCTATTGTGTGGGAATTGTGAGGTCGATACCCTATCCTTGGATAAGTGGCTTATTCGTGGTTTGATCAGTAAGTGGTACAATCTGATTGGCTATATGTTGTCTGTGGTCAATGGTATCGCTTATCGACGAGTGAAAAGGAGCTGAAAACAATGAATGACCGCATCCGAGAGATTTTAAGCTGGTATACCAGCGAAAATCCTGGCGTTCGCACTAACCTTGCCCGTATGCTTAATCATGGCCGCCTGGCAGGCACAGGAAAAATGGTTATTTTGCCGGTAGACCAGGGCTTTGAGCATGGTCCTGCCCGGAGCTTTGCTCCGAATCCTGCTGGGTATGATCCACGCTACCACTTTCAGCTGGCCATCGAAGCTGGCTGCAATGCTTATGCCGCCCCTCTGGGATTTCTTGAAGCAGCCGTCTCTGACTACTGTGGTGAGGTACCCCTCATCTTGAAATGTAACAACCATGATACCCTGAACGACGAAAAAGACCCTATTTCTGCGATCACTGCTGATGTGGGTGACGCTTTGCGCCTGGGTTGTGTCGCAGTCGGCTATACAATCTACCCTGGATCCAGCGAGCGCGTGACCATGTACGAGCAGTTGCGTGGATTGGCCGAGAAAGCCAAAGCTGCTGGTCTTGCTGTCGTTGTCTGGTCATATCCTCGTGGCAGCAGCCTGACGAAAGAGGGTGAGACCGCCATTGATGTTGTGGCCTACGCTGCCCAGATTGCGGCTCAACTAGGCGCGGATGTCATCAAGGTGAAACTGCCGAGCGCGAAAGTCGAGCTGGTGGAGGCGCAAAAAGTCTATCAGAAATACGAGATTCCCATAGCCACCCTGGCTGAACGTGTGCACCACGTCATCCAGAGCTCCTTCAATGGTCGCCGTATCGTCATCTTCTCCGGTGGCGCCGCTGCGGCCGACGAGCAGGTCTTTACAGAGGCCCGTGCTATCCGCGATGGTGGTGGCTTCGGCTCCATCATAGGCCGCAACTCTTTCCAGCGTAAGAGAGAGGACGCCCTGAAATTTCTCAATACCATCATGGGTATCTATGAGGGCTCTATACAGTAACAGTCAGAGGGCGACCTCTGTAGGGGCGACCCTTGGGTCGCCCATATAGTCGCCCATATAAGAGAAGCGTCCTGGGCAGCGTGCGGCGCCGCATGCTGCTCAGAACGCTTCTCTCATTTTTTACCTCACACTCTTAACTTGCCGGATAACCAGCGTCCCCAACCCAAAATACACAATCGTCACCGCAAAAAGCGCCGTATACCCGATATGGTTAGGCAGCGTGTGCATTGCCTGCAGCAGGACGCCGCCGATGGTAATGCCGATCACCTGCGGCAAAATACCCATTGCCGACCAGATACCCATGAACTTCCCTGCCTCGTCCGTTGGCGGCAGCACATCCGTCGTCAGCGCCCAGTCCACGCTCGTGTACGCCCCGTAGCCAATCCCGAAAAACGCGCCCGCAATCAACGCGCCATATTGATTCTGGAAAATAATGAACATCAAGCACACTACCGTCATCATAATGCCGGAAAGGTAGACCAGTGGCTTGCGGCCCCGGCGATCTGAGATTGAGCCAGCTATAATGGAGGTTGGCAGCGCTAGCAACAGCAGCGCGGGAAGGAACAGCGTGCCAGAGAATTGTTCGCCGGAGAAAGGCGAGTTGAGGAAGATTGTTTTCACTCCCGGGCCGCCCAGGACATCGTCAAAGTAATACTGTAAGAAATAGAAAACACCCCAGATACCCATCATCACTAGCAGGCGCGCCAGCAATACCCACGAGAGATCAGGATAGCGGGTCGGCTTAAAGAAGAACTTCTTGAGAATAGGGCTGAGCTGGAAAGTGACGTGCTCGCTCAGCGGTGTCTCTTTCACCGTGAACACAGTGTAAGCAACAAAAACAATTTGCACCACCGCAATGATGAGGAATATCTGTACGATTTCGTTGCGGTAGACGGGCAGCGCATCGTGCTTGTTCACGATCATACCGGCTACAACTGATCCGATGATCGTACCCAGCAGCGTAAAGAGGCCGTTAAAGCCAGCCGTCATGCCGCGCTGGTGCTCTGGCACCTTGTCTGCAATAATCGCGCTCCAGGGAGAATTTGCCAGATTATTGGTGAATTGCAATAAGAGGAACAGCACGATAAATGTCAGCAACAGCGCGATCGAAGAAAACCAGCCTGGCGCAAAGGCAAAGAGGACAAGGACTACCACATTCGCTATTGTGCCAATGATCAAGAAAGGACGGCGGCGTCCCATGCGAAATGTGACATAGTCGGAGATTGCTCCGACCAACGGATTGACCGCTACTGCCACCAGCGTTCCCCATATCACCACGAGGGCGAGGTTAATGTCCTTCTGCGCCGGATCAAGGAACTTCGCGACCATACTGGGGATCACGATTGCCAGCAGCGCCTGCCAGTGAAAGTTGTTCGCGATCCAGAAAACATTCATATTGATCTGTTCGAAGATGGATACATGTCGCTCCTTTGCGACAGCGGCGGAACTGATCTCAACTCCACTCGGGTTATCGATAATCTCCATAAGTGGTAATCCCTCTCTTGAACGAGCTATCAGTGGAAGATAATAAATCCGCTCCAATGTTCAGATTGAGCTAATTATAACGGTGAGAGGCTGCTATAGCAAGTAAAATATAGGCCAGAATAGAAAAAAGGGTGCCAGCCGCGTAGACCACGTGGTCCGCGCGGCTGACACCCTTTTGCTATGTTATCTTATCTCGTTTGCTCGTACACCTGGCTCGAGAAGTCCACTTCCACGCCCTGGCTCTCAAGCCAGTGTTCAAGGTCGATCGCGGCCCTGCACCCATCGCCGGCAGCCGTCACCGCCTGGCGATAGCGATGGTCGGTCACATCACCAGCGGCAAAAACGCCCGGAATGTTGGTCATCGTGTGCTCAACCGGGACAATATACCCGGCCTTGTCCATGTCGATCAAGCCCTTGAATAAATCGGTATTTGGCTTGTGGCCAATTGCCAGGAAAAATCCCTGCACGGGCAGCACACTCTCCTCACCGGTTTTCAAGTTCCTCAGTCGCAGACTCGTCACTGCATCCTCACCCACAACCTCAGTCACCTCGGTATCCCAGATGAAGCTGATTTTCGGATTCTTGAAAGCGCGCTCCTGCATGATCTTGCTAGCTCGCAGCGTATCGCGCCGGTGAATAACCGTCACATGGTTGGCATAGCGTGTCAGGAAGAGCGCTTCCTCCATGGCAGTATCTCCGCCGCCAACGACTGCTACGTCCTTATTCTTGAAGAAGAAGCCGTCGCAGGTAGCACAGGCGCTCACACCTCGTCCCTGCAATTGCTGCTCGCTCGGCAATCCCAGCCACTGCGCGCTGGCACCCGTCGCAATAATAATAGCTCGACCCTGGTAATCGCCTGAGTCGGTCGTCACCATAAAGGGCCGTTTGCTGAAATCAACAGCCGTCACATCCTCGGAAAGCATCTCTGTGCCAAAGCGGCGCGCCTGGGCCTCAAACTTATCCATCATCTCGGGGCCAAGAACACCCTCTTCAAAACCAGGATAATTTTCCACGTCGCTGGTTAACATCAACTGACCACCAACCTGGTATCCCTGGAACATCAACACCTCAAGGTTAGCGCGTGCGGCATAAATCGCGGCAGTATATCCGGCTGGCCCTGAGCCAATAATAATCACATCGTATAGTTTTGTCATAGTTGGGGTCTTCCTCGCTTCTCAACCAACTTGTTAGTTCTCTGCTTATGATAACACAAAAGAGGTGGATTTTATGCCGTTGGGGTATATGGCAGCGTTTTGAGACGGTGTACAGAGACGTGGTTATGCGCTAAACACCTGCTCTCCTCATGGTTACAGCGTTGTAGATGATGAGTAGGATGGGAAGCAGCACCAGGCAAACGAGACTAGATAGTGTAATGCCGAAAAATTGGCCAGAGTAATCGGTTAGCCGGAAATGGTACGCGATGCCATCACCGATAACTCCAACGAGATTGGAGATGACTATCCCTACTGCGCTAAAGCCAACCGCAATGGCGATTGCCCTGGTATTATTGTAGCGTCCCTTTGTCAAAAGTAGCGCTAAACCGGGAATGAAAACAAATATGGCATCACTTAGATACCAATACCAGGGACGAGCAAGGCTTTGGTTAACGAAGTAATCCCCAATCAAGGTACCAACCTCTATGCTCACAAGTCCGACCCAGGGACCGAACTCAACAGCAAGAAAGAGGGGGATAGTGTAGGCTAAATTGAACAAGATAGCAAAAAGGGTAAAGGAATAACTAAAACTTCCACTTGAAAAGGGAATGATGGGGTTGAAAAGTGGGCCGCTGTAAGAACTCCGGTTGCCTAGAACATTCAAACCGTAATAGAGTCCACCGAAGATAACGATTCCAACAAGCATAGCCACTAGCTGGCGTTTGCCAATGCTCCATATATTGACCTTCGTAGCAGGTGACCCTGCCAGCGGCATTGCTTGATTTTGATAACCGCTATAGGAGGGAGGTCTTGCTCCCTGGGACATTGACGGTCCCGCCGCCTGCGTTGGAGGAAGCTGGGGAGTGATTGACGGTTGCTTTGGCGCTGGTGGTTGTATTACGGCCTGTGTTGGAGGGAACGACGATGAATATTGGGGATCAGGCAGTGGCACAGGAATAGTTGGCAACTGTGATTGACTGGCCTGCTCCAGGGCGTTGGCAAAAGCTTGTACACTCATAAAACGCTGTTTTGGAGCTTTGGCGAGCGCTGTTGTAACCACGTGTTCAACATCAGGTGGAATAGTAGGAACCCTTTCACGCAGCGGTGGTGGAGCAGCAAACATGTGCTGGGTGCACAACTCGGTAAAAGACCCGTGAAAAGGACGATCTCCACTCAGCCACTCGTACACTACTACTGCCAGAGAATACTGGTCACTGGCTGGACGTGGTTTGCCTTGAATTTGCTCAGGAGACATATAGGCCACGGTGCCAACCACATCCTGTGTGCTCTGGTAGCGTGAACTTTGGGCGATGAGCGCAATACCGAAATCGCTGAGCAGGACTTCATTATTGCGTCCCGCCAGTATGTTCTCTGGCTTGATATCGCGATGCACCAGCTTTTGATCATGCGCATATTGCAGTCCAGCAGCGGCCTGCTTTACATAAGATACGATAGTAATTAGTGGGAGAACGGTACCTTTGGGATAACGCTGACGCAGCGTGCCATTGGGGGCGTAGTCCATGACCAGAAAGGGTGTTTCAGCGTCCACACCAAAGTCCATAACACGTACAATCTGAGGGTGTACCAGGTGGGCGATAGTCTGTGCTTCTTTGAGGAAACCCTCGAGGTCTTCGTCATTTGCCACTTTGGTTTGTAATACTTTGATAGCGACCTGGGTTTTGAGGAAGATATGCTCACCGAGATAGACCTCGGCAAAGCCTCCGCGTCCGATAGGGCGGATGACGCGATAGTTACCAAGTTGTTGCCCTGTACGATCTGCCATGTGTCCACCTCATCTTGATAGTATCATAATTCTATTTGTTTGTTGACCGTGTTTATTGTAAAGCTATAGAGTAATCATGTCAATATCAGAGGTACCCAAATAGTAAACGTTCTGAAACCATTGTGACGATCAAAGATGGCGTTCAACTTTTTCGATTACCGTCTTTAATCGTCACAATCTATCTTGATACTTTGCGGCCTATTTCACTTTACTCCTCCCGCCAAACCGGCCGCGTCAAACATGTCGGCCCACCCTCAGCTTTGAGTGAAATCTCATTACCTCTGTATGTCACCACTTCACACCCCGCCCTTTCCAACATCTTCTGTGTTATTGGGTTCCCCTCCAACATCAAACATTTCCCGGGAGCCAGCGCCAGCACATTCGTTCCCATTGTCGCAAACTCCTCTTCGGACACTTCGATCAGCCTGAAATCACGCCGCTTCAACTCTTGCCAGAACGGCACCGCTATCAAAGGGGGATAGACGACCGCCAGCCGGTCGTCAACGATACTGAGCAGCGAGAGCAGGTGCAAACAGGCCTGCGGTCCCGTGTAGTAAGGCAGTTCCACCGGCAGCGCTGATGCGCCTATTGCCGCAAGGGCCTCGCGCAGTTGGTGCAATCCTTCGGCGTTGGTGCGAAAGCCCAGTCCAACTGCCAGCGTATCGTGATCAAGCCACAGCAAATCTCCCCCTTCAGCTCGCGCATCTCCATGCAACGTATAGTGAATGGGCACGCCCAGCGACTCAAAACGGCGCGCCATAACCGCCTCTTCTCCCCGCCGTTGCGGCTTGCCCATTGAGAGGATAATCGCTCCCTTGTCGGTCACAATCGCCGGGTCAAAGGTGAAGATTGCATCGGCATGCTCGGGCTGGGCTTCATCGTGGTACATTACCTCTGCCCCGGCCTGGCGCAGCAGTGACGCCAGTGCATCATGTTCCTGCCACGCAATCGCCAGGTCTGGGCGTGCGGTATAGTGCCACACAACGGGATCTGCGACCGCAAATGCCTCCTCTGGCCGTTTCACTAAAACTGTTTTTAAGGGTGCGATCATGCTCTGGCTGCCATATCGTCTCGTCACCGGCTTTGCTCCTTTTACTTGCCCTTTTTAGCAGGGTGCCTATCGTATTCCTTTTAGCTGCAAAGAAAATTCTTTTTGTTGGTGGGCTACGTCAGAGAGAATAGAGCTGTATCACGGGAACAAAAACTGCGGTATCCCCTGGGTGTGTAATACGTATAAAGGGCCTGAGGTAAAGAAATACCCCAGGATATTGAGCAGCGTAATAGCGAAAAATCCCACTAAGGTCAAAGTAATGAACACCCGGTCTACCCGGCGGGCATGTAATAACACCAGCCAGGAGCGCTTGCCCAAGCCAAAACAGCGCAGTTCCATGGCATTGATAATATCCTCCGCCCCCACAACGGAGCCAATCACAACCGGTACCACCATTGGCGCGAGTTTCGCGATCTTGCTGAATACCCCACCGCGCAGCTTATCAATTTCAAAGCCGCGTGCGCGCTGCGCATCGAGCGTTGTGCCAAAGTCGCGCGTAACCGTTGGCAGGAAACGAAACGAGAGGTCGATGGCATAGGAGAATTTATCAGATACTCCCATACCTTTGAAGGCTATACCCATGTGACCTGGGTTGGTAGTGAAAGGAATCACTATCGCCAGAAAGGCAATACCGAAGTTGCGCAGGCCCTGCGTAATCATAAAAACAATGCTCTCGACACTAAAGACCAGCGGTTTTGGCACAATAAAGGGCGGTTTTGCAGACAAGCCAATAAAAGGGATGCTGAAGAGCACTTGTTGATGAGTCAGGTCTACGCCCTGGACAACTGAACCGGCGGAGAGAAAATAATTAACAACTATTATCATGACGTTGAGGAGGATAATAAAATACCAGACGCGTTTCGTCTCGCTCCATTTGAGACAAGCAAGACTATAATAATATGCGGCGAAAATGAATCCTGCCAGCATGAACCAGACATTCGAGGTCTGCGCGGCAGCCAGGCTATATAGGAAGAGCAATATCAACTTGGCTCGCGGATCCAGCCGGTGAATAGGCGTATCTCGTTTAATGTAGGGAAAATTAATCAGCATAGCATGTTTCTCAAATATGGGAGGCCAGGCGAGAAGCAGCAAAGAACATCCTTTCCTGCTTCTCAATCCTCAAGTATAAGCGCTACGCGCGTCCATAACGCCTCATCGCCGCGTTGTAGGCTATGAGTAAGATAGGCAGCAATATCAGACCATTGATGAGGTCAGAAACCGCCGCGGGCACCATATAAGTAATGGTCGCCGTCGAAAAGTCTATCTTTGAAAGATAGATTTCATTATAGGCAGCAAAACCGATACCTACGACGACACCAATTGCAGCGAACACTTCTGCGATGATGATATTTCGTGCATTGTTGTAACGCCCACCCGTGCTGATCACGGCCAGCCCGGCGATAAAACCGATCAACCCATTGCCAACATCCCAGTTCCAGAAGACACCGTAACCGGAGAAGTAGTCGCCAATGAGGTTGCCAACACCTCCAGTAAAGAGGCCGACCCAGGGGCCAAAGACTGCCCCGAAGAATAGAGGAATGACGATTGCTGGTCGTAACGAGACATTGCCGGCGCCGGGCAGTTGGAGGAAATTTGTGACCACGCTTAACCCGCCGTAGAGCGCGGCGCCAAGGGCCATATAAACGATCTTGCGTACATCAAGACCCCATACACTGTATCGAGTGCGTTTTTCTTCTGTTACTGCCATGATGGGAAGTCCTTTCTAACAACTAACCAACGGAAAGAAAATTGAAGTGGAATAACTCGAGCCTCCTTTCTTAATTTAACAGGTGATTACGCTACAGCGTTACATTCAGTGAGTAAATAACGCAGCAATGAAGTGGAGCGCAGATTGCATGAATCCAGTAATGCCGGGTCGGCAAGTACCTCTAAAGGTGGGCCATCTGCCGCCACATTGCCTTCTTTCAAGAGCAAAATACGTTGTGTGAAACGCAACGCCAAGTCAAGGTCATGAGTAATAAAGAGTAAAGCATCCAGTTCCGGCAAACTACGCATGTATTCTATAAACGAAATATACGAGCGGTAATCCTGACCTGCCGTCGGCTCATCCAGTAGCAAAATCTTGCCCTGCATAGCAAGTACCGAGGCAATAGATACCCGTTTCTGTTGTCCAAAACTGAGCGAGAAGGGTGACCGCTCTTCAAGTGAAGCGACATTCAAAGCCTCTTCTGACTGCCTTACAGAGGCTTCTAAGCGATCAGCAGGGAAACGCAGATTCTCAGGCCCAAAACTCACTTCTTTGCGCACTGTTGACGCAAAAAGCATGGCGCTTGGACTCTGGAAAACGTACCCGATACGCGATGCCATTTGTGCGACACTTAAACGCCGTGTATCTTCGCCGTAGAGTGTGACCGAGCCGCTGGTCGGCCGCAGCAGGCCAAGCGCCTGTTTCACCATCGTCGTCTTGCCAGAGCCATTAGGGCCGAGCAGCGCGATAGTCTCTCCCCGCCGTATCTGACTGGAAATCCCATGCAAAATTTCCTCTGAGTATGAGTTATAGCGATAATGCACATTCTCGAAGATGAGGATTGGTTCTCCCTGTGTACTTCTGCCGCTCGCCCCAGTTGTAATCGGCCTGATGAGCAGCTCGCGTACCTCCCTCGTATCGCTGACTGTACGCAGCGTAGACTCAATCGGCAATTTGACCTGTGTTGGGTCGGCAATCTTCAGGAAATCCTGCGTATTCCCAAAGAATACCTGCTGCCCGTCCTTCATCAGCAGTACCTTGTCGGGTTTTAGTCGCAATGCCTCCTCAACGCGGTGTTCAACAATGATGACGGTGTGCCCTTTGACGCGCAAGCCGGCAATGAGGTCCTCCAGCTTATCCACCGCGCGTGCATCGAGATTGGCAAATGGCTCATCGAATAAATAAATGGAAGGCTCCATTACAATGATACCTGCGGCTGCCACCTGTTGGCGCTGCCCTCCCGAAAGGGCAAATGTCTCCTGTCCCTTGTACTCTTCCAGGCGCAATAGCTGCAACACCCCTTCAATACGTTCCTGCATCTCTTCGCGCGGCGTATTCATGTTTTCCATACCAAATGCAATCTCTTGTTCAACAGTACTGGCAACAATCTGCTTATCAGGGTCTTGCAGCATCGTACCAACCTGTAGGGCGAGGTCACGCAGCGTCAATCCCTTGATTGGGCGGCCGCCAAGCTGTATCACACCGCCCAGCGCCCCATGATAGCTGTTAGGAATAAGGCCATTAAGACATTTGAGGAGTGTACTTTTCCCGCAGCCGCTGGGCCCAGCAATCAACATCAATTCACCGGCAGGCAGAGTAAATGAAATATCTTCGATTGTGAGAGGTTCTTCGAGAGGAGCCTCAGCAGGCGATGCCGATTTACGGTTAGTATTGGGTTCATCGTCCAGTGTGCGGTAGCGAAAACTGAGCTTATCTACATACACCGCCGGTGGTGTTGTAGATGTGACGATATCCGCTGTGTTGTCACCTGGTAATGGCATCGGCGGTAGTATATCCTTTGCTGGGATCAACTATAGCTATTGACTTGCTTACATTCTAACGGGATGAGTGGTCAATTGTCAATGTCCGCTTGCCCCCGCAGGCCCGTTCACTCTGCTATAATCTAAGAAAAAAGTGTCTATGCACCAGGGAGAAACGAATTCATGTACTCAAACACCCTCTACACAACACTCGTAGAACTTTTACACATCCCCAGCACATCAGGTCACGAAGAAAACATCCGTGCCTACCTCACACAATACCTTTCCTCCCTTGGACTAAGTACACAAGTTGACGCAAACGGCAACCTCATCACCACCCTTCCTGGAGAAGGCACACCACTCCTGCTCAACGCCCATATGGATCGTGTACCCCCAGGCCTTGGACACCAGCCAATACTGCGTGACGGCATCCTCTACAGCGATGGCACCACCAACCTTGGCGCCGATGATGCCGCCGGTATTGCCATCATCCTTGAGGTCGTGAGGCGCACCGTTCAGCAGCAGTTGCCACATCCACCCTTGGTCCTACTCTTCACCGTCCAGGAAGAAGCGGGTCTCTGCGGCGCATCAGGCTTTGAGAGTGCAA
>WNGQ01003453.1_pt1 | contig 31205 bp, 27 predicted proteins | sample 5407661 | NCBI WGS metagenome assembly WNGQ01 (sample SAMN13153382, study PRJNA577476) | soil metagenome | isolation source: 60 cm soil or saprolite under Garry oak tree replicate 2 | place: USA:California | collected 2016-06-15 | reverse complement strand
AGACCACCAGCGGCAAGATCCAGCGCGGCCTGACGCGAAGGCTCTGGCTCGAGGGCCGGCTCGCCGATCTGGAAGAGACCGCCGCTGGATCATGATCCGATGCGGCCTCATGGTTCGAGACGCACGCAGCCAAGTTTACGCAGGCTGCGTACACTTGCCTGCATGCCGTGCCCCTCAGACCATGAGGGTCTCAGACGTCATCCTGAGGAGCATCGCCAACGGGTCGCGCGAATGCGCGCCACCGACGAGCGCAACGGCGCTCGCGAAGTGATGACAGGCTCCGCGATGCGTCTCGAAGGATGAAGCCACTGCCTAATCAGAAATCGATCGTGGCGGCGTTGCCGAGCGCGATGCTGGCGGCGATTCCCTGCGCTATCCGGCCTGACACTGACAGGCCCGGGCGATAATGAATGAAGTCGACGAAGTTCGCACGGTCGCGGGTGATCGCATTGTCGATGCGATAGTTGATGAAGTTGCTATGGGGGCGGCCGGCCACGATCCGCCTCAAGGCGGCATTGCACGCCTCCCTTTCCGTCGCCGTGACGCTGCCGGGTTGCGGGACCGTCGTGGCAAAGGTCGGGGGCACGACGAGTACGACGGCAACTTCGGCCGCAAGCTTCTTGATCAAATCATCGAGCCGCGCCACTTCGGGAAAAACATCGCGGCCGTCGATCGTGGTCGCCGGCGGCGGATCCTTCGGCGGGTTGGACGCGTAGAACGCGCCCTGTGGCCAAACGTCGTCGGGGTTGAAGGTGCCCGTCGGATCGATGCGCTTGCGCCAGCCGAGACCGATCGAGACCCGTTGGAAGGCGTGCTCGATCGCCGGCCACGACATCAGCCGGGCGGCATAGGCGAGCGAACTATTCCCATAGAGCCAATATGGGAATCCGGTCCATGGCGCCGCAGACTCGTGAACGCACCACGAAGGATCGGTCACAAACACCAGCGCACCCACACGTGGGTGATGTCGCAAGAAGAAATCAAGCACGCTGAACTGTTCGCGAGGACCGGCGCCCGTGACGGAGAGCTGCACGAAATGCAGTCCCGTCGCTTGCGACAGTTCGACCGGATCGAGCAGCATGGCCGTCGAATTGCCGATGATCGCCGAGTCGAAATGGGCATCCCGCGCGCGGCTTGCCGTCGCCGTATGGGTGTTGCGGTCGTTGACGCCGTCGATGCCGAGCAGACCGAAGGTCCCGCTGTCATAGGGATCGACCATGATCATGAAGGCAAACAACAGCAGCGCACCGAGCCCGAGCGTGGCGATACAGGCCGTCAGACAGCGGGCCCACGCGGACGAGGACTCAGGAGGAGAATCAGAACTTGTAATAGGCAAATCCACTGACGTTCCCTTCTCCCAGCGCCACCAGGATGGCCAACAGGCCGAAACCGATCAAGCCGGCAAACCAGGGCCTCGGCCGGCGCATCAAGGCTGCGATGATATCCTGGCTCGCCGGCAGCAGAAACGCCATCAGCGGAATGATCGCGAGCGGCAAGAGATGCCGCCCCTGCTCCAGATTGGGCGCAACGGCAAGGCCCTGGAAGATATTGACGGCGGCATCCAGTGTGCCGGCGCGGAAGATCACCCCGGTCAGGAGCGCGAACATCACGGTAAGCGCCCAGCCGAGCAGGCGCGGCAGTCTGGGACAATAGCGCCGCCACAATGCGCAGATCACGAGCGCAATCCCGTGCAGGGTTCCCCACAGCACGAAAGTCCAGTTCGCGCCGTGCCACAGGCCGCACAGCGCCATGGTGACGAGCATGGCGCTGAAGTATTGCACGGCAAGCAAACGCCGCGGCAGTAGCCGCGTGTTGACGAGCGGGAAGAACACATATTCGCGCAGGAACGTCATCAAGGTGATGTGCCAGCGCTGCCAGAAATCCTGAATGCTGGTCGAGCGAAACGGCGCGTTGAAATTGAACGGCAGCTTGATGCCGAACAAAAGGCCGAGCCCTATGGCGATGTCGGAATAGCCGGCGAAGTCGTAGAGCACCTGGATGTTGAAGGCGAGCGCCAGCCAGGCATCGCCGTTGCTGACCGGACCGGCCGCGGCCTGTCCGTAGACCGGATCGATGATCTGGGCGAGCCGGTCGGCGAGGAAGATTTTTTCGAACAGGCCGGTGAGGATGAAAGCGAGCCCCACGCAGAACTCGCGCTGCCAGCCCGGCGAATAGACCTTGCGGCCGAACTGCTCCATCACCTCCGACCAGCGCACCAGTGGTCCGGCGAGCGCCTGCGGGAAGAAGGAAATATAGAGCGCATAACGATCGAGCGGATAGATCGGCGCCTTCCCCTTCCGCAGATCGACCAGATACATGATGTGGTGGAAGGTGAAGAAAGAAATGCCGAGCGGCAGCGTGATATCGAGCGGCGGGATCGGCCGCTGCAGGAGCAGCCCGAGATTGGTGCCGGCGAAATTGGCGTATTTGAACACGCCGAGCACGAACAGATCGAGCACGATCGCCGCCGTGATGATCGCCTTGACCTGCACGCGCGTGTAGGCGAGCGCGGCCAGCCAGTTCACCAGGATCGATCCCGCCAACAGCAGGATGAACGGCGGATTGCCGTAAGCGTAGAATGCGAACGAGAGAGCGACCAGGACGCCGATCCGAAACTGCGGATGAGGATCGGCAAGCCGATAGATCAGGATGGCCGCGGGCAAAAAGACCAGAAGGAACGGATAGTCGTTGAACAGCATCCCGTGCGACCCTGGACGAGGAACGGCGTCTTTAGACGGACGATCACCCGTGTTCAAGGTGGAGAGCCTCGGCAGAGGCCTGATAGGCCATGCGAACGGCGATCTTCTCGGCGGTCGGAACCGTGACGCTGCCCCCGGGGCCCAGCGCCTGCGATCGCCGGATGAACAGGAACCCGACATCGAATTCGAGCCAGCGCAGCCCAAATGCGGCCGAATGGGGGAAAGCCAAACCCGGCCCTTGGACGCCGGACCGCCATCTGCCCCGGGGCGGCAGGCGTGCTATGCTCCGATCCGAAAACTCGTTTGGATCATTGGCAGCCTGGCAGCAACATGTCCCCTTCAGACGGCCTGAACGGCGCGATCGACCTGTCTGTCCGGGGCCGGAGGAAGAAAAGCTATCGGTTTCTGGTCCTCGCGGTGGGACTTCTGATTTTCGCTAGTCTTGCCGGCGCAGCCTTTCTCATAGTTCGGCCGGCGACCTTGCGGATTGCGGTCGGGCCATCGGGAAGCGACGACCAAAACCTGATCCAGGGATTGGCGCAGGCCTTTGCCCGGGATGGCAGTCCGGTCCGGCTGTCCCTGACCACGACCGCTGGCCCGGTCGACAGCATCGCGGTTCTCGCCGCCGGCAAGGCCGATCTCGCGGTCGCACGCGCGGACGAGGAGATGCCCGACGGCACCGCGTCCATTGCAACCCTGCGCAAGAACGTCGTCGTGCTGTGGTCGCCGTCGGGCACGTCCCGCAAGGGCACACGGAAAGAAGCCAGGTCGAAAATCAAGACGATCGATGATCTCCAGGGCCATCGCGTCGGCGTCATCGGTCGAACGCAGGTGAACGCCACCCTGCTCCGCGTCATCCTGACGGAATCAGGCGTCAATCCCGACAAGGTGACGATCGCGCAATTCAACACCGACCAGATCGCCGAGATGGTGCACGACCCGACCGTCGACGCGTTCATGATTGTCGGCCCGCTCGAAAGCAAGATGACCGCGGACGCGATCCTCGCGACCGCGCGTCTCAGGGGCGAGCCGACGTTTCTCCCGATCGACGTGTCCGAGGCCATCGCCCGGAAGCATCCACTTTATGTCTCCGAGGAAATTCCCGGCAGCTCCTTCAGCGCGTCGCCGGCCAGGCCCGATGACACGATCGAGACGATCGGCGTCAATCACCTGATCGTCGCGCCAAGATCCTTGTCCGAGAAGACCGTCGCAGCGTTCACCCGGCAGCTCTTTGCCGTCAGGCCTTCGCTCGCAAGGGACTTGCCCACCGCGGCCAAGATCGAGAAGCCGGACACCGACAAGGATGCCGCGCTGCCCGCCCACCCGGGAGCCGCGGCCTACATCGACGGCAACGAGCGAACCTTCATGGAGGAATACAGCGACTACATCTGGGGCGGGATACTGCTGCTTTCGGTGCTCGGGTCGGGCAGCGCGGCGTTGCGTCACTACATCAAGCGGGACGAGCGGCGGCTGAACACGTTGCACCGTGAAAAGCTGTTGGCCGCGATTTCGCTGGTCCGGAAGATCAATTCGCTCGATGAACTGGACGTCCTCCAATGCGAAGCGGACGACATCCTCCGCGAAACGCTCGACTGTTACGACGACGGCGCGATCGAGGCCGCGGACCTCTCCGCCTATGCGCTGGTGCTCGAGCAGTTTCATCACGCGGTGGTCGATCGGCGAACGGCGATCATCGAATCCGCCGGCACTCTGCCGCGGATGCGCGCCTAGACGAACGGCCCCGCTATCTGAACGCCACAGCTCCCCGTTCGCTGGCTTTGCGCACGGCATCGGCGAAGGCGCGGGCCACCGGCTCGAGAATCTCCGGACCAGTGGTGCGCAGATCGTCGGCCGGCGTATGGAAGAAACGATGCAATCCGGCCATCCCGAAGAAATTCCGGTAGCCCGCCGCCTGCACGTCGCGCAACTCGCCGACCGCTTGCTTCTCCGCGACCAGACGCGTCGCCTTGATCGCGGCGAAGGTCTCGCCGACCAGAGGCACGGCGGACGGACTCAGCACCATGAACCGAAGCGCATCGTCGACCTGGCGTTCAGTCGCAAAACCGTCCGGTCCTTTGCTCCAGGCGAAGCAGGCGTTGGAAGCGCCGAAATGCACCCAGGCCAGCGTATCCTGCGGCGAAGGCGCTCCCCCTTTCAGAAACACCTCCATGCCGCCATGGCCGATCTCGTGGCCCGCGGTGGCGACGAAGACGAAATCGCCCGGCCACGTCTCGGTCGCGATGGTGCGCCCGAGCGCCAGAAAATTGGCGATGCCGGGACCGCGCTCGCACACGCAGCCGTACCAGCCCGTCATCGGAGTCGACACGACGATGGTCGGCCCCTTGCCGGCGCCGAGTCGGGCGACGACGTTGCGGCCGGCGACATTCCGTTCAAAGTGGCCGGCAACATCGAGCGTGACCGGCTCGCCCGAGACGATCGCGCGCTCGAAGGCGTCTCTCGCCTTTCCCGCGACGACGATCACGGGCACCGGCCACGGCCTGTCGTCCTGCGCCACATTGTAGGCGAACCGGTCATCGGCGGGATTGCCAATCGTGAGCAGGATCGCGGCGGGACCGCGCGCTGCGGCCTGCGCGATCGCCGCGCGATGGCTCGGGCCGAGATAGGCGCCGCGGTCATAGGGCAAGTCGATCATCAGGATCTTGTCGGCGACGTCGCCCTCGCGCGCCACAGGCGCCGTCAGGCGGAACGAACTCTTGTCGTCAGGCGGCCACCAGAACGGCGTCGCCTCGATGGTCGCGCCCTCCACCGCGGCGGTGGCGCGATCGACAAAATATTGCTTTCCAAGAACAACAGGCTGGAACTCGACCGCGAAGCCGGCCGCCTGCAGTTCGCCGGCGATCCAGTCGGCGGTGGCGCGGTCGCCGGGCGAGCCGAAGCGGTGCGAGCCGAACGAGGCGTAACGCGCCACGTCGGCGTAGAGCTTTGCTCCCGCAAGGAAGTCCTCCGCCTCCGCGCTGGTGTGTCCGAACGCCAAGGTCACCACCATCCCGATGAGCGCGCGCCACAGCGGCATCTCGCCATCCTTCTACTGCTCGCCATCGCGCAGCCGCCTGTAGACCGCGCCGAGCACGTTGGAATAATCGTCGGTCCAGACTCGCTGATTCTCGTCGGCTTCGGTCTCCGTCCATTGATCGGCGGACGCCAGTTTTCCGACATCGGCCTCCTCGCGCGCCGAGACCACGACCGAGGTCGCGAAGATATATTCGTCGTCGCGCCCGGAATCCTCGCTATAGACCCAGCTCTTCAGCTCGTTGGCGTCCGCGATGCCGACGATCACGCTGGCCAGCTCCAGATGGCGGTTGGAGATGTGCATGACCACCGCCCCCTGCGGGGCGAGCTTGTCCTTGTAGATCTTCATCGCCTCTTCGGTGGCCAGATGGATCGGGATCGCATCCGACGAATAGGCGTCGACGATGATGAGATCATAGATGCCGTCGGGCTCCCTTGCGAAGGTCAGGCGTGCGTCGCCGATCACGGGCTGCAGATCCGGCGCGCAATTCTTGATGTAGGAGAAATATTTCGGGTCGCGCGCGGCATCGACCATGGTCTGGTCGATCTCGAAGAACTTCCAGCTCTCGCCGGGCTCCGCCGCGCAGGTTAGCGTCCCGGCGCCGACGCCGATCACCGCGACCTTGAGCGGCGCCCCCTTGCGTTCGCGGATCGCGGTGATCGCCTGACCGATGCCGCCGTCCTTGTGATAATAGGTGATCGGCTCGGGCCGTCCGGTGACCGGCGTGCCGTCGTCGTTTTGGACCTTCTGGGCGCCGTGAATCGTGGTGCCGTGCATCAGCACGTGATACTGGCCGCGCGGCGTCACCACGATCTTGTGGACGCCGAAGAAACTGCGCACCGTTTCGACCCGCCCGTCATCCGCCGGATAGAGGCGGATCACGACCAGCGCGACGACAACGGTGGCAAAGATCTTCCAGCGGTCGGCGTTCAGCGCGAGCGCGAGCACGGCCGCGGACATGCCGATCACCCCGGCGACCCAGACGCGGTGCTCCTCGAGCCAGGCCCAGATCTTGCCGGGGAACCAGGTCGGCACGATCAGCGCGATGACAAGCGCCGCCAGCAATGGCCAGTACCAGCGGCTCCAGGACGCCAGCCGTTCGTCGCTGGATGTGGGCCGGCACAGCGCCGCGAGCGCCGCCAGGATCGGATATTCCGCGACCCATGAGAAGGCATAGGGCGCAATGAGCCCGGCGAACAGCCCGCCGACCATGCCGCCGAACGACAGCGCGACATAGAATCCGGTGAGATATTTGGCGGCGGGCCGCGTGCGCGCCAGCTCGCCATGGCAGGCCATCGCGATGACGAAGAAACACAGCAAATGCCCGCCAAGCGTCAGCAACAGGCTCTGTTCGCCGCCGACCGCGAGCAGCACGACGATTTGGGAAATCGCCAGCGGCTGCAACAGCAGCATCCATTTATGCGGCAGCAGCGGGCGCGACTGGAACACCAGCACCCAAGTCAAGAGATACAGCGACAGCGGCAGCACCCAGAGCAGCGGCGCCGCCGCGACATCGGTGGAAATATGCGCGGTCACGGCGATCAGGAGGCCCGACGGCACCGCGGCCAGGAAGATCCAGCGCGCGCGCAGGGCCCGCGACGGCGCCGGCGCATCGGTCTCCTCGGCCTCCCGATCGGCCATGGCGAGCGCTGGCGAGCGCAGCAGCAAGACACCGCAAGCCGCGATCAGGACGATCAAAAGGCCATAGCCGCCGGTCCAGATCAGGTTCTGCGTGCGGAGCGTAAACATCGGCTCGACCAGCACCGGATAGGACAGCAGTGCGAGAAAGCTGCCGATGTTCGAGGAGGCATAGAGGAAGTAGGGATCGGGTCCCGCGGGATGGCCGGTGCGGACGAACCAGGCCTGCAACAGTGGATTATTGGCGGCGAGCGCGAAGAACGGCAGCCCGATCGAAACCGCGAACAGGCCGAGCAGCCAGAATGCGTAGCCCGAGGACGGCGGCTCGCCCCATCCGGTTGCGATCGCGAGCGGCAGCGTCAGAACTGCCACGACGAGCAGCACGAGATGAATGGCAACGGGAACCGCGCGATTGCGGATCTGCATCAGGACATGGGCATAGGCATAGCCGGCAAGCAGGAGCGTCTGGAAGAACACCATCGCCACCGACCACACCGCGGGCGAACCGCCGAGCCGCGGCAGCACCATCTTGGTGAACAGCGGCTGGACCGAGAACAGCAGCAGCGCGCTGAGGAAGATCGCTGAGGTATAGACCGCGAGCACCAGTCGGTTTCGCGACGGCGAGGTCTGGTCCGTGGCGGCGGACGTCGCAGTTAAGGTCATGAAAGCTCCGGCAACAGCGTTTTCACGCGAAGTGGGCACCAGGAAAACGCATCGGACGAGAGAGACCCGGCGGGCGCCGGTGGGAGCAATGGAGCATAGGGAGACACCGCGGGCAATGCGGGTTAAGACAAGCACATTAATCAGCCCTTCTTGAAGCGGACATGAACGAAACAGACGTCGTCATCATCGGAGCCGGGCATAACGGCCTGACCTGCGCGGCCTACCTCGCGATGGAAGGCCTGCGCGTCGGCGTGGTCGAGCGGCGCAAGGTGGTCGGCGGCGCGGCCGTGACGGAGGAATTCCATCCGGGTTTCCGTAACTCGGTGGCGGCCTACACGGTGAGCCTGCTCAACCCGAAGGTCATTGCCGACCTGAAACTCAGGGAGCACGGCCTTGCGATCGTCGAGCGGCGCGCGCAGAATTTCCTGCCCGCCCCCGACGGCCGCTATCTGCTGACCGGCGAAGGCCGCACGCGGCAATCGGTCGAAACGCTCAGCGCGCGTGACGCGGAAGCGATCGAGGGCTTTTCGCGGGAATTGGAAGCCATCGCCGACGTGCTGCGCCTGTTCGTGCTGCGCGCGCCGCCAAATCTGGTCGAAGGCTTTGGCGCGACGGCGCTGCGCGAGACCTTCAACGCGCTTTCGACCGCGAACATCCTGCGTAGACTATCGCTGGAGCAGCAGCGCGCGCTGCTCGACCTCTTCACGCGCTCGGCCGGCGAGATGCTGGATGAGCGCTTCGAGAGCGATCTGGTGAAGGCGCTATTCGGCTTCGACGCGATCGTCGGCAATTACGCGAGCCCCTACACCGCGGGCTCGGCCTATGTGATGCTGCACCACGCCTTCGGCGAGGTGAACGGCAAGAAGGGCGTCTGGGGCCATGCCATCGGCGGCATGGGTGCGATCACGGAAGCCATGGCGCGCGCCGCGCGCGAACACGGCGTTGCGATCGAGCTCGAGGCCGGCGTCCGCGAGGTGATCGTCGAGCGCGATCGCGCGGTTGGCGTCGTGCTCGACAATGGCACGACCATTCGCGCCAAATACGTCGTCTCCAACGTCAATCCAAAACTGCTCTACACGCGCCTCGTGCCGGCGGAGGCGCTTGCGCCCGAATTTCTGGCGCGCATCAAAAACTGGCGCAACGGCTCCGGCACCTTCCGCATGAATGTCGCGCTCGATGCCTTGCCCTCCTTCAGCGCATTGCCCGGCGCGGGCGACCATCTTTCAGCCGGCATCATCCTGGGCCCCAGCCTGTCCTACATGGATCGCGCCTGGCAGGATGCGCGCGACTACGGCTGGAGCCGCGCGCCGGTCGTCGAGCTGCTGATTCCTTCGACACTGGACGACACGCTGGCCCCGCCGGGCAAGCATGTCGCGAGCCTGTTCTGCCAGCATGTCGCGCCGCAATTGCCCGATGGCAGATCGTGGGATGATCATCGCGACGAGGTCGCCGATCTCATGATCGCGACGGTGGACACATACGCACCGGGCTTCGCGGCAAGCGTGATCGGACGGCAGATCCTCTCCCCGCTCGATCTGGAGCGCGAATTCGGCCTGCTCGGCGGGGATATCTTCCATGGCGCGCTGACGCTCAATCAACTGTTCTCGGCGCGACCGATGCTGGGACATGCCGATTATCGCTCCCCGCTCAAGGGCCTCTATCATTGCGGCAGCGGCGCGCATCCCGGTGGCGGGGTCACCGGCGCGCCCGGCCACAACGCCGCGCAGGTGATCTTGCGGGATCACCACGCGCTGCTGAAATGACGGGATGGACTCGGAAAACGTCGGAAGTTGTTGCGATGGAACTGGTCATTTTTGCCCGATTTCACGCCCGTGAAGGTCATGAAGCCGCGGTCGCGGCGGCGTTGCGCGAGGTCAGCGGCCCGACCCAGGCGGAGCAAGGCTGCCTGTTCCAGAAGGCCTACCGGTCGCTCCGCGATAACAGGCTGTTCTTCATTCACTCCCGGTGGCGTGATGAAACGGCGTTCGAGCTTCACGCCGAATTGCCGCACACGGTGCACTTCATCGCGACGGTCGAGAGGCTGATCGATCATCCGCTGGACGTCAATCGCACGCACGCGCTGGATCAGTGAGGCGCCATTCTTGAAGACTTGCAGACTTGCCTTGTCCAGCCCTGTTGAGAAACCGGCGGATAGATTGTGGAAAATCGGTTCATGACCTCGTGGATAAGCCCGCGGGTTGCCGGGATGAGGGCTGTGGACGGCACCTGCATAACCCTGTGCATATCCCTGTGGGTCGCTCTGGGGTAATCGGTTCGCAAACGTCGAAAGCTCTTGGGACAGTCGTTGCCTAACCCTGTGGATATCCTGTGCTGGCTCGGTTTGAACCTGGCGTCGGCGCAGCGTTAGCGGATATCGAAGCGCCGGATCAGGCCGCCCTCGATCTTGAAGATGTGACCGACCATCTTGTCGGCCAGCAGATTGCCATCGAGATCACGCACGGTCTGGTGGACCTCGACATTGAACACCCCGTCCGGGGCGGCCGAGATCTCCGTCGGTTCGACATGCGGGGCGATCGTGGCCCATTGCCGGGTCCAGTAATCCCGAACGCCGTCACGGCCGTGGACGTGGCCCCCTTCCATGCCGTTCGCCCACATGACCTCCTGGTGCATGCTCGCCAGCACCGCCTCCATGTCACGGGCATTGAACCGCTCGTAAAGTCGCTTCAGAAGTTCCACCTCGCGCGACATCGCAAAACTCCCGCCGTGGTCTTTCCAGATGGGGTGGGCCCCGCCCCAGCCTCGATAGGAAACAAAATTGAACGGACGGGGATGAGATAAGGCTGTGCATATCCCTGTGCAAACCCGGGGGATCAGCCGGGATGTTTTTCCCGGGAACCATCCGTCTGCTGCAGCGTAGATAGCCACAAACACCGCGACCCCGGGGAAGACGAGTGACCAGATGGTATCTCATGCGTCAGGCCGCGACGCTGATCAAATTCGCCAAATCGGTAAAAGACCCGCAGATTTCGGCAGCGCTGGCTGGAAAAGCCGCCGACCTCAAGGACCGGGTTGACGAAGACCGCGCGCTGCCGGACTGGAGCGTAACGGCACCCGACGTCGAGCCGCCGACTACCAGCTAGGCTGTACACGCAAGCACACCGATTCCAACGATCAGCGACGTCAGGTTGCCGAGAGATCCGATGCCCGCAAAAGAAGAGACCGGGCGCGAACGCCCGGTCCTTGAGAACGCCTTCGACTAGTTCGTTCGACTATTTCAGCGATGTGCTGATCGACGTGAAGTTAGAGCTTAGCGCTGATCCGACACCGTTCACCGCGACGATGATGGCAACCGCGATACCCGCCGCGATCAGACCATACTCGATGGCTGTGGCCCCGGACTCATCCTTCAGAAATATTGAAAGCATCGCCTTCATGGCTTTCCGCCTCGCTTGTCGTGCCCAAGGGAACCAAGAAGGTTGCTCCCTCTTCGCCCCATGACGGCAACCTAAGCACTAAAATCTAAGGTTGTTTAAAGGTCGGTTGGATAAATTTGCCGGATATTGATATGTGAATCTTCCTCAAATTTTAACGAAATTGCCGGTACCAGCCTGCCGCCCACCTCTCCAAAACGGCCTTTGCCACGGCATTTCCGTCCAAATGGCGCCCGCTCGCGCGACTAAGTCCGTGAAACTACTAGCATATCTCTTAGGTTGTAATTTCGCCGACCCGGCCGGTTGATCCGGGCCCCGTCTTGCGCCAAATCGGAACCTGTCATCGCAATGTCGACCTTGCGGCGCGGCGGCGCATCATTTTTTTTGGAGCTTCGATTGGATTCGACCCTGACCCCCGCCACCCATCGCGCGAGTTTCAATCTTCTGGACGAACGGACCGCAAGGCAGGCCGTCGACGTCCTCAGCGAGGTGTTCTTCGAAGGCGATACGGCCGTGGCCGCGTCCGAGCGGACTGACGGCCGCTGGGACGTCACCCTGCATTTTGCGCAAGCGCCGGACCAGGCGCTGGTCCGCGACCTCGTGAGCCAGGCGGCCGGCGAGAGCGTCGCGCAAGGCATCATCTTCGACACGGTGGAGGCCAGGGATTGGGTCAAGGCCAGCCTGGAAGACCTCGTTCCCGTCCCGGCCGGACGCTTCGTCGTGCGTGGCGCCCACGACCGCGCCCGCGTTCCCAAGAACAAGCTCGCGATCGAGATCGAGGCGGCGCTGGCCTTCGGCACCGGCCATCACGGCACGACGCGGGGCTGCCTGCTGCTGCTCGATCATGTGCTCAAGGCACGCCGCCCCAAACGCGTGCTCGATCTCGGCACCGGCACTGCGGTGCTTGCGATCGCCTCCGCGAAGGCGCTGCGTCGCGCGGTGCTGGCGAGCGATATCGATCCGCTCTCGGTCGCTGTGGCGCGCGACAACACGAGGCTGAACGGCGTGGGAACCTTGGTGCGGGTGATCCGCGCGACCGGCTTCTCTGCGCCGGATTTCGCCAACGACGGACCGTTCGATCTGGTGCTGGCGAACATCCTCGCCAATCCCTTGCGGCAACTGGCGATGCCGATGGCGCGGCATCTGGCGCCCGCGGCTTGCGTGATCCTGTCGGGGCTTCTCCGTCATCAGGCGCAGGGCGTCATCGCCGCCTATCGCGCGCGCGGGCTGGTGCCGCTGCGCCATCTGACGATCGAGGGCTGGAGCAGCCTGTTGCTGCGCCATACTGGATAGGAGCGTCGATGGTCGCGCCAACGGCAGCAAAGACGTGCGGCGACTGCACACTTTGCTGCAAGGTGATGGCGATCGAAGAGCTCGCCAAGCCGGTCGGTTCATGGTGCGCGCAGTGCAAGCCGGGACGTGGCTGTCTGATCTACGCCACCCGCCCGGACGAATGCCGGACCTTCGATTGTCTTTGGCTGGTGGACGATCAGTTGCAAGCGCACTGGAAGCCGAACAAATCCAAGCTCGTCTTGACAACATCCGAAGACGGCATCGAAGTCAGATGCGATCCGGGGTTTCCCGACGCCTGGCGCAAGGAGCCGTTCCGCAGCGAAATTCACCAATGGGCTGTTTACGGAGAAACCCATGACATGACGGTGGTCATCGTCATCGGTCAGAGGATGATCCTGGTCACGGCCGAGCGGGAATTCGATCTCGGCGTCGTCGGCTTCGACCAAAGAATTGTGCGGGAGCTCGAAGGGACGCGTGTCGTGAATGCGACCGTGGTGCGAGCCGAAAGCGAATAACGGGCGAACGGATTTTCGGAGAGCGGCTATTTCGGCCGGGGCGGTCTGACGACTTTTTTCCGGCGCAGGCTTTTCTTGACGCGGGCCTCGACAAAGCGATCGAGGATCTGGACGATGAGGCCGCGCTGTTTCTTTTCGATCGGCGCGATCGGCCCTCGAACCGTCGGCGGGGAAATCTTCTCAAAGCTAAAGGCGGGCATTGCGTATCCCCTCACCGCTGAGTTGAGACGCTCCGGGCATTTCGCTTCCCCTATGTCGCCGGTCTGCCTGCCTGCACTGGCACACCGCCGGCCCGTCTGGCGCGAGCAACAGATTTCAAGCATAGGATACGCCAGAATCAAGCGAAATTGCGTCTCATTGCGCGGATGGCCGCGCGACCTTAAACTAAGGTTGATGTTCGAAGCTCACTTCCAGACATTCGAAGACCCTGAGAGCGGCGTCGCGCTGAGCGCGCGGCTGTCCGCCTTTCGCGAGGAGCTGACGCGGCGCAAGCTGACGGGATTTGTGATTCCCCGCGCCGATCAGCAGCAAAACGAATATGTTCCGCCGTCCGAAGAACGGCTGGCCTGGCTCACCGGCTTCACCGGCTCGGCCGGGCTTGCCATCGTGCTGGCGAGGGAGGCCGCGCTGTTCGTCGACGGGCGCTACACTTTGCAAGCCGGCAAGCAGGTCGACGGCAAGGCCTGGACGGTTGAGTCGCTGGTCGACCCGCCGCCGGAGACTTGGCTTGGGGCACATCTCCTTCCCGGCGACCGCCTAGGATTTGATCCGTGGCTGCACACTTTTTCGGCAGCCGAGCGCCTGGCCGCGGCGTGTGCCAAGGCCGGCGCGGAATTGGTCGCGGTGGATACCAATCCCGTCGATGCCGTCTGGGGCGAGCGCCCGCCCCCGCCGCTCGGCCCCGTCGCCATCCATCCCATCCGCTTCGCAGGCGAAGCCGAGGCCGACAAGCTCACCCGCATCCAGCGCGAGGTCGGGAAGCTGGGCGCCGAGGCGCTGGTCCTGTCCGACCCGCACGCGGTGGCCTGGACCTTCAACATCCGCGGTGCCGACGTCGCACACACGCCGCTGCCGCTATCTTATGCACTGGTGCCCAAGGACGGACGGCCGACGGTGTTCATCGATCATCGCAAGCTGTCGAACGCGACGCGGGATCACCTCGAACAATCCGCCACCGTCGAGGAGGCCGACGCGCTGGCGCCGATGCTGACCGAGCTCGGCAGGAGCGGCGCCATCATCGCGCTCGACGGCGCCACCGCGGCCGACGCGCTGAGCCGGCTGATATCGGCGGTCGGAGGAAAACCGCTGCGCGGCAGCGATCCCACGAGCCTGCTGAAGGCGGTGAAGAACGCGACCGAGATCGAAGGCACCAAGGCCGCGCACCGGCGCGATGCGGTGGCGCTGGCGCGCTTCCTCGCTTTCCTCGACCGCGAGGCGCCTTCCGGCCGGCTCACCGAAATCGACACCGTGGAGGCGCTGGAGACCTTCCGCCGCGAGACCGGCGCGCTGAAGGACGTCTCGTTTCCGACCATCGCAGGCACCGGGCCGAACGGCGCGATCGTGCACTACCGCGTCAGCCGCAAGAGCAACCGGCGGATCGCGCGCGGCGATTTGCTGCTGATCGATTCCGGCGCGCAATATGAAGACGGCACCACCGACGTGACCCGCACCATCGCGATCGGCGAGCCAACGGCCGAGATGCGCGACCGCTTCACCCGGGTGCTGCGCGGCCATATCGCGATCGCCCGCGCGGTGTTTCCCGACGGCACCACCGGCGCGCAGCTCGACACGCTGGCGCGGCAATTCCTGTGGCAGGCCGGCGTCGATTTCGAGCATGGCACCGGCCATGGCGTCGGCAGTTATCTGTCCGTGCATGAGGGCCCGGCGCGGATCTCCAAGCTCGGCACCACGGCGCTGAAGCGCGGCATGATCCTGTCCAACGAGCCCGGTTATTACAAGACCGACGGCTACGGCATCAGGATCGAGAACCTGGAGCTCGTCGTCGGCATCGAGATCGGCGGCGCCGAGAAGCCGGTCAACGCCTTCGAGACGCTGACCCTGGCGCCGTCGAGACGCTGACCCTGGCGCCGATCGATCGCAGTCTGGTCGACCTCTACATGCTGAGCGAGGACGAACTCCGCTGGCTCAACGACTATCACGCCAGGGTGCGCCACGAGGTCCGTCCGCATCTGGATGAAGCGACCAGAGCGTGGCTCGAGCAGGCAACGGCGCCGCTGTCGTTGTAACGGAAATAGTCGCGCTACCGACACATCCTCGATTGTCATGCCCCGCGAAAGCGGGGCATCCAGTACGCTGCGGCTTCTCGGTTCTATTGCCGGCTCCTCCGGGATACTGGGTCACCCGCCGGAGCCTGTCATCGGGCGGCGCTCCGCGCCGACCCGTTGGCGGGTGACGACGTTTGTGCGCGCGAGCGCCCACACCCCCACGCTGACGGTCCCGCCCTCGGCATGGCCGCATTCCGAAACATCCATATCCGTCGTGTGGGGGGCCGCTACAGTCCGTTTTCATAAGTCTTGAATCGGAGCCGGGCCGCCACGCATGCACGGAATGATGGGTAAACCGCCGGCTGAGACGAACAGCGGCGACCTCGCGACCTCGCGAATCATGCTGCTGCTGCTGGTCGCGATGACCGGCGTCGCGCCGATCTCGCTCTATCTGCTGGTGCCGGCGCTGCCAAAGCTTGCCTTGACCTTCGGCCGCGACATTTCGATCGCGCAGATGACGGTCTCGCTCTACATGGTCGGCATCGCCTGCTCGCAGATCGTCATGGGGCCGCTGTCGGACAGATTCGGCCGCCGCCCGGTGCTGCTTTCGGGGCTTGCCCTGATGGTCGCGGCGAGCGCGGCCTGCGTGTTCGCCGAGAGCCTGCCGCAACTGATCGCGGCGCGTTTCTTCCAGGCGCTCGGCGGCGCCACCGGCATGGTGGTGAGCCGCGCCATCATCCGCGATCTCTACGCGCGCGAGCGCATCAGCTCCATGATCAGCCTCGTCATCGCGGTCATGATGATCGCGCAGATGCTCTCGCCCCTGACCGGCGGCCTCGTCGAAACCGCGTTCGGCTGGCGCGCGATCTTCTATTGCATCACCGCCTTCGCGTTGACGACGACGATTGCCATTGCGGTGGCCCTGCCGGAGACGCGTCGCGCCCGCATTGCGGCCGGCGGCTTCCGGGGCGATGTCGGCAGTCTCCTGACCAGCCGCGCCTTCATCGGCTATGTGCTGTGCCAGGTGCTGGCCTCGCAGATCATTTTCGCCTTTGCCGGCGGCGGGCCCTACATCGTCGTGACCCAGATGGGGCGCTCGAGCGCCGAATACGGCGCGTGGTTTGCGACCACCGGCTTTGCGTATCTGGTCGGCAATCTGTTCTGCGTGCGCTTCGCGCCGCGCCACCGGCTCGAAAAGCTGATCTGGTTCGGGCTCGCGCTGCAATTCTTCGGCAGCGCCCTGAACCTCGCCTGGAGCCTCGCGGGCCTGCACCATGGCCCGGCCCTGCTGTTCGGCACGCAGATGATCGTGATGTTCGCCAATGCCTTCGTGATGTCGAACTCGGCCGCCGGCGCGATCAGCGTGCGTCCCGAGGCCGCTGGCACCGCATCGGGCGCCATGGGATTTTTGCAGATGGGGCTCGGCTCGCTGGTCTCGCAATTCGGCGCTTGGCTCGGCGGCCATTTTGCCACCACGCTGCCGTTGACGTCCGCCATCTTCGTCGTTTCGATCGCCTGCGCCTCGACCATGATCTTCCTGGTGCCGCGCCGCTCCGTTGTCGTCAGCGAGCAATTGATCGAACAGGCGGAGGAGGAAGAGTCGGGGATGATGTGAGAGGGCGTCTCTTCACCTCTCCCCGCTCTTCGCGGGGAGAGGTGAAGTTGTCGCACGGCGACGACTTCGGGTGAGGGGCGAGGCACGCAATCAACCAGGAACAATCATCGTCGAAGACAATTCGGGTCAAGCAGTGTGTCCTGCCCCTCACCCCGACCCTCTCCCCGCAAAAAGAGCGGGGAGAGGGGAGCGCAGATCACTCGCCGCGCCCCTCACTCCCCGATCAGCTTCAGCCACTCGTCCTCGGTCAACACCGCGACGCCGTGCTTCTTGGCCTCCGCGAGCTTCGACCCCGCGCCGGCACCCGCGACCACATAGTCGGTCTTCTTCGACACCGAGCCCGCGGCCTTGGCGCCGAGCCGCTCGGCGGTGGCCTTGGCCTCGTCGCGCGTCATCTTCTCCAGCGACCCCGTGAATACCACGGTCTTGCCGGCGACCACGGAGGTGCTCTTCGGCTTCTCCGCATCGATGATGGTGACCTCCTTGGTCAGCCGCTCGACGATGCCGCGGTTGTGGCTTTCGCCGAAATAGGCGGCGACGCTCTTGATCACGGTGTCGCCGATCTGGTCGAGCGCGTCCATCTCGGCCATCGCCTCCTCGTCGCCGTCGGCAACCTTGAGACAGGCATCGTGAAAGGCCTGCCAGGAGCCGTAACCGCGCGCCAGCGCCAGCGCGGTGGTCTCACCCACCTGACGGATTCCAAGCGCATAGATGAAGCGCTCCAGCGCTATCCTGCGCCGCTCCTCGATGGCGGCAAATAGATTGCGGACCGAGGTCTCGCCGTAGCCTTCGATCTCCTCGAGCTTGATCTTCGCGTTGCGGGCGGCCAGCGTGAAGATATCGGCGGGCTCTTTCACCCATCCCTGTTCAAAGAAGAATTCGATCTGCTTCTCACCTAGTCCGTCGATATCGAAGGCGCGGCGCGAGGCGAACAGCTTGAGGTGCTCGATCTTCTGATAGGGACAGGCGAACTCGCCGGTGCAGCGGGCGCGCGCGCCCGCCTCCCCCGTGGCGGTTTCCTCGCGCACCACGTCGGTGTGCAGCGGACAGGGGCATTGCTTCGGAAAATGAAATTCCTTCGCGCCCTTCGGCCGCTTGTCGATCACGACGTCGACGACCTGCGGGATGACGTCGCCGGCGCGCTGGATGACGACGGTATCGCCGATCCGGATGTCGCGCCCCTCGCGCAACTGCTCGCCGTCGCCGCCAATACCCTTGATGTAGTCCTCATTGTGCAAGGTGACGTTCTGTACGATGACGCCGCCGACGCCGACCGGCTCCAGCTTGCCGACCGGCGTGAACGAGCCGGTACGGCCGACCTGGATCTCGATATCCCTCAGCACGGTCATGGCGCGCTCGGCGGCGAATTTGTGCGCGATCGCCCAGCGCGGCGTGCGCGAAACGAAGCCGAGCCGTTCCTGCCAGTCGATGCGGTCGACCTTGTAGACCACGCCGTCGATATCGTAGTCGAGCGTAGCGCGCTGCTCCTCGATGCTGCGGTGAAAGGCGATCAGCTGCTCGACCGAGTGGCACAGCATGGCGAGCGGGTTGGTGTGGAAGCCGCAGCGCTCGAACCAGGCGATCATGCCGGACTGGGTCCCCTCGGGCATGTCGCTCATCTCGCCCCAGGCATAGGCGAAGAAGCCGAGCGGGCGCGAAGCGGTGATCGCCGGGTCCTTCTGGCGCAGTGAACCCGCGGCCGAATTGCGCGGATTGACGAAGATGGTGCTGCCTTCCGCCTTCTGCCGCTCGTTCAGCGCCAGGAACCCCTTCTTGGTCATGTAGACCTCGCCGCGCACCTCGCAAATGTCAGGCACCTTGCGGCCCTTCAGTTTTTGCGGCACGTCCTTCAGCGTGCGGATATTGGCGGTGACGTCTTCGCCCTCGGCGCCGTCGCCGCGGGTGGCGGCCGTGATCAATTCGCCGCCCTCGTAGCGCAGCGACATTGACAGACCGTCGATCTTGGGCTCGGCGGAAAAGTCGATCCGCTCGTCATCGCCAAGCTTGAGGAAGCGGCGGATACGGCCGACGAAATCGAGCACATCCGCCTCCGCAAAGGCGTTGTCGAGCGAGAGCATCGGCAGGGCGTGACGGATTTTCTTGAAACGGCCCGTGGGCGCGACGCCGACCGTCTGCGACGGCGACTCGGCTGTGACGAAATCCGGAAATCTCACCTCGATCGCATTCAGCCGCTTGCGCAGCTCGTCATAGGCGGCGTCCGAAATCTTCGGCGCGTCCTCCTGGTAGTAAAGCCGGTCGTGATTTTCGATCTCGAGCGTCAGGCGCTTGTGCTCGACCTTGGCCTGCGCCTTGGTGAGGTCGGCGACGTCGGGAGGCCTGGCTTTTTTCGATTTTGCTATCATGATTGAAATTTATGGCACGTCATTCCGGGACGGTCCAAAGGACCGGACCCGGAATCTCGAGATTCTCCGATGTGCAATTGCACATCGTAGTTCGCGCTGCGCGCGCCGCGGAATGACGATGGTGAGAGCGTAGGAAGTCATGAGCTATTACGTCTATATCCTGGCAAGCCGAAAGGACGGGGCAACCTACGTCGGTGTGACCAACGATATCGTACGCCGGATTTATCAGCATCGGACAAAGGCTGTCCCCAGCTTTACGTCCAAATACAATATCACGCGGCTCGTTTGGTTCGAAATCTATGACGACCCCATTTCCGCGATTTCTCGTGAGAAGGAGCTTAAGAAGTGGAAGCGGAGTTGGAAGGTTCAGTTGATCGAGAAACAAAATCCGGAATGGATTGATCTGTACGAATCCATCTGCAACTGAACTCGTCATTCCGGGGCGGTCCGAAGGACCGAACCCGGAATCTCGAGATTCCGGGTTCGCGCTGCGCGCGCCCCGGAATGACATCCTCACGCCGTCGCCGCCTTCAAGAGCCGTTCCGCCGCGGCACGCGCTTCGGCCGTGATCTCGGCGCCCGCCAGCATGCGGGCGATTTCCTCGCGGCGATGATCGGCGGCCAGCGTATTGACGCGGGTGGCGACGCGCTTGCCCTTGTCGAGCGTATCCTTCGAGATCAGCAGATGCTGATCGGCGCGCGCGGCAACCTGCGGCGCGTGGGTCACCGCCATCACCTGCACTTGGGAGGCCAACCGCGCCAGCCGGGCGCCGATGGCATCCGCCACCGCGCCGCCGACCCCGGTATCGATCTCGTCGAACACCAAGGTCGGCGCCGAGCCGCGATCGGACAAGACAACCTTCAGCGCCAGCAGGAACCGCGACAGTTCGCCGCCGGAGGCGACCTTCATCAGCGGCCCTGCCTTCGTGCCCGGATTGGTCTGCACCCAGAACTCGACCCGATCGATGCCTTGCGGGCCCGGCGCGGTCGCGTCCGTCGCAAGCTCGGTCATGAATTTCGCGCGCTCGAGCTTCAAGGGCGCAAGCTCCGCATTGACCGCCTTGTTGAGCTTGTCGGCGGCCTTGATTCGCGCGGCTGACAACTTCTCCGCCGCCGCGGCGTAACGCGTGTCAGCCTCCCGGGCTTTGGCCTCGAGCTTCTTCAACTGCTCGGCGCCGGCATCGACGAGCGCGACATCGGCGGCATATTTCGCGGCCAGTGCCGCCAGCCCGTCGACCGGGGTCGAATATTTGCGCGAGGCCGCGCGCAGCGCAAACAGCCGCTCCTCGATCCGCTCGAGTTCTAGCGGATCGAAGTCGGCCGCAGCCAGGGCGGCGGACAGGTGCTGGTCCGCCTCTTCCAGCGCGTTGATCGCGATATCGATCGCCTTCACGGCGGGCTCGACCAGCGCCGGCATGCTCGCCGCCCGGCGTTCCAGCCGTCGCACCGCCGCCGACAGCGAAGCCACCGGCGAATGGTCGCCGCCGACCGCATCCTGCGCCTCGCGCAGATCGGCCGCGATCTTCTCGCCCTGCATCATCACGGCGCGCCGTTCGGCATGCGCGGTCTCTTCGCCGTCCTTGGGCGCCAAGGCCTTCAGCTCGTCTGAGGCGTGACGCAGATAGTCGGCCTCGCGCGCGGCGCGCTCCATACCGGCGCGATGCTGCTCCAGCGCGCTGTTGGCGGTGCGCCTTGCATCCCACAGCGCCTCCAGCGCCGCGACATCCTTCTCCAGCCCAGCAAAGGCGTCGAGCAGGCGGCGGTGGGTCGAGGCGTCGACCAGCGCGCGCTCGTCGTGCTGGCCGTGGATTTCGACCAGCGCCGCGCCGACCGCCTTCAGCGTTTGCACGCTGATCGCCTGGTCGTTGATGAAGGCGCGGGTGCGGCCATCGGCAAACTGCACGCGGCGCAGGATCATCTCGCCGGTGTCTTCGAGGCCGTTGGCGGACAGGATCGCGGTCGCAGGATGGCCCTTCGGCACATCGAACATGGCGGTAACCTGGCCCTGCTCCGCGCCGTGGCGGACCAGACCGGCATCGCCGCGACCGCCCAGCGCGAGCGCAAAGGCGTCGAGCAGGATGGATTTGCCCGCGCCGGTTTCACCGGTCAAAATCGCAAGACCGCGGGAAAACTCGATATCGAGACGCTCGATCAGGACGATGTCGCGGATCGATAGACGCGCCAGCATGCCAGAAAATGTCCCAGTGTGGTGACCCGGAAGACTGCTTCCGGCCAGCCGCGATCCCTACGAGATAACGTCTGAATCAGAGAACGTCAGGATAGCCGATCGGCCGCGTCCTTTGGAATCCGAAGTTCGCAAAAGCGGACGAAACGAGGGACTGGGAACCCCCGTATGTCCCGCTAGCCGAGACCCAGTTTCTTGAAGGCCTTCGAAATATAGGAACCCTGGTTTTCGTTGGGCTCGTAACCACCGGATTTCACGAGGTTATAGGCATCCTTGTACCAGGTGCTGTCGGGGAAATTGTGCCCGAGCACGGCGGCGGCCGTCTGCGCCTCTCCGACGATTCCGATGGCCATGTAGGCCTCGGTCAGACGGGCCAGCGCCTCCTCGACGTGGCGGGTGGTCTGATACTGTGTGACCACAGTCTTGAATCGGTTGATGGCCGCGGTGTAGTCGCGCTTTTCCATGTAGTAGCGGCCGATATCCATCTCCTTGCCCGCGAGCTGGTCGCGCGCGCCCTGCAGCTTGGCCTTGGCGCTGACGGAATATTCGGACGTCGGATATTTGCGAATCACCTCTTCGAGCGCGGCGATCGCCTTTTCGGTGCGCCCCTGGTCGCGGCTGATGTCCGGGATCTGATCGTAGTGCGAGGCCGCGATCAGATATTGTGCGTAAGCCGCGTCCGGGCTGCCCGGATGCAGGGTCACGTAACGGGTCGCCGCGCCGATGCAGCTGTCATAGTCGCCGGCATTGTAGAACGCATAGGCCGACATCAGGAGCGACTTGCGCGCCCAGTCCGAATAAGGATGCTGCCGATCGACCTCTTCGAACTTCTTCGAGGCGGCCTTCAGATCCTTGCGCTGGTTCATGAGGTACAAGCCCTCATTGTAGAGCTTGTCCGCCGGCTCCTCGACGAAGGTATCATCCTTCGCCATGAACTTGTCCCAGAGCGCGCCAGTCCCGCATCCGCTCAAGGGAATCGCAAGCACGACCAGCGAAACGGCCAGGCGCGCACAGTGCAGGAATTTCCGATCGGCGACACCCGACAGGCTGCGCAGTTTGCGCTGAAGAAGCTTTTCCGGCATGAGCTTTTCGAACCCGACGACTGCGATTTGGACGCCTGCGCACCATGACAGCAGTCATGAGACGCCATGATAGCTTTGCCCGTGGCGCCAACCAGGTCACCAAGGGCCTTTAGTAGCCGAAAAACTTCCCTTGACCAACCGGATAGGTAGGCAATTCGCCGGGATTAAGGCGACCCACAGCAATCGACCAAAGTCATGGTATCGTGGGAAAAGAAGGGCTTAGGAGCGCAATAATGTGCTTCAGGTTTCCGGCGAAGTCCGTCAGGACACATCCGGGCCGTAGGCCGGGGCAACCATGCCGCCGACCATGCCACTGCCGACTTCGGCGTGGCTGCGCACACGGCGCGCCGTCTCGGCCTCAACCACCCGCCATGCCGAACGGTCGGCGATCAAGGCGGTCAGCACCGCGTGGTTGAGCTTGTGGCCGGGGCGCACCGAACGATAGGCGCCCAGTAGAGGCAAACCAGAGAGCGCCATGTCGCCGACCGCGTCGAGAACCTTGTGGCGGGCACATTCGTTGTCAAAACGCAGCCCTTCCGGGTTGAGCAGGCGGGCTTCGTCGAAGACAACCGTATTCTCGAATGATGCCCCAAGCGCGAATCCAGCGCTCCACAGCCGCGTCACGCCGCTCATGAATCCGAAGGTGCGGGCGCGCGATACCTCGCGGCGGAACGTTTCCGGGGTGAGATCGAGCGTGTAACTCTGGCGGCCGATCACCGGATTGGCGAAGTCGATTTCGACTTCGGCCCGGAAACCCGCCGAATAGGGGCGCAACTGGCCGAAGCAATCGCCCATCGCGACCTGAACCGGCTTGAGCACCTGAATGTACCGGCGGGAGGCCGATTGGGACACGATGGCGGCCTGATCGATGGCCGCGACGAAGGCAGCGGCGCTGCCGTCCATGATCGGAACTTCCGGACCATCGATCTCGATGGTGGCGTTGTCGACGCCCATGCCGCGCAGCGCGGCCAGAACATGTTCGGCGGTCGAAACCAGCGGGCCGTCACGGTCGCCGAGAACGGTCGCGAGTTCGGTCGCGATCACGGAGCCAGCGGTGGCTTGAACCTCGCGGTCGCATCCCTCAAGGCCGGTCCGGACAAAAATAAAACCTGCATCCACAGATGCAGGTCCAAGGGTTACACTGACGGGCAAGCCGGAATGAACACCGACACCGGTCACAGTGGCTTGCGCACGAAGCGTTGTCTGCCGCCCAAATTTCATCCCAAACCGCCCACTAAGACTTGCTTTAAGGGTTCGAACCGGCCCCCGGCCGATTCGCTTCCTGAAGCATCCCCAAGTCACGGCGAACCTTTTAGCACCCGTCCAAAGAGCGCCAACTCACGCTTTTTTACCAATTGTTACCTTATCTCTGCCGCATTCACGCCAAAGCGTGACCAAATTGCGGCCCGGGCAAGCGCCGATCTGGCATTCTATTCAATCCCGACGTCTTAGATTAATCATTTATAATCAGTTACTTGGCGCTTGATTGCACCGGCAACTCCCGGAAAAGCGAAGGGTCCCGGCGCGCAACGCCGGGACCCTTTTGATCACGAGAATTGTTACAGAGGTCAGTTGGACTGGCGGCGCAGGAAGGCCGGAATATCCAAATGATCGTCGCCCTGTGGCGCCGGCGCAACAGATGCCGAGCGGCCGTGGGTATCCAATCCATGCGGCGCGGGACGCCGAGCATACTCCGATACCGGCTCGTTGGCCGCGATCTGCTGGGCCACCGAGCGTTGGGATTTCCGTTCCGGCAGCGGCGGCAGCGGAGCCATGGCCGGACCCGAGGCACGCGCAGCGATCGGCGGCTCATTCTCCTCGTCGCGACGGCCGAGGCCGACATGGGCGAGGCGTTGCAGCAGCGACATTCGCGACTTCTGCGGATGGTCGTCCTCGCCCTCGCCGCGGGCATGCCGGATTTCGGCTTGCGCCGGCTTCGGAAGGTCCTCGAATTTCGGCATCCGTGGCGCGCGGACCGGGGCGCGCTCGGCCGCCTGCGGAATGAAGGTCTCGGGCGCCACCGGCTCGCTGGTCTCGATGCGCGAAATATCATGCTCGGGGAACAGCGACGGCTTCTGCGCGATCGGCCGAACCATTACGTCGCCATAAGAGGTTGGCTGAGCCGGCGCAGCATGCGCGGGTTCGGGGGCCACCGCAGCGGCAATCGCCGCCAGCGCCGCGCGCTCGATATTGTTCGAAACGCGCGGCGGCTGCGGCGCGGCGGCCATAGACGCCTGCGCCGGGGGCTGGGCCTCGAGCTTCGCGGCGCGCTCGGCAAGGCGCTGATTGTCAGCACGCAGCCGTGCCGCAAGGTCGGCGAGACGGTTCTCCGACGGGGCGCCAGATGCGGCCGTCGCGGACGGCGGGGTCGACTGCGTCGCTGCCGCATTGCGGGCGATCTGCGCCTGCTCGATGCCGGTGGCCACGACCGAGACGCGAATCACGCCGTCGAGCGCCTCGTCGAAGGTCGCGCCGACGATGATGTTGGCATCCTGGTCGACCTCCTCGCGAATCCGGGTTGCGGCCTCGTCGACCTCGAACAGCGTCAGGTCCTTGCCGCCGGTGATCGAGATCAGAAGACCCCTTGCGCCCTTCATCGAGGAATCGTCGATCAAGGGGTTGGCGATCGCGGCCTCGGCCGCGGTCAGCGCGCGCTTATCGCCCGATGCCTCGCCGGTCCCCATCATCGCCTTGCCCATCTCCCGCATCACGGCGCGGACGTCGGCGAAGTCGAGGTTGATCAGGCCTTCCTTGACCATCAGATCGGTGATGCAGGCGACGCCGGAATAGAGCACCTGGTCGGCCATCGCGAAGGCGTCGGCAAACGTGGTCTTCTCGTTCGCAACCCGGAACAGGTTCTGATTCGGAATGATCAGCAGCGTATCGACCGCCTTGTGCAGGTCGGCGATGCCGGCCTCGGCGGTGCGCATGCGGCGCGCACCCTCGAAATGGAATGGCTTGGTGACGACGCCGACCGTGAGAATGCCCATCTCGCGCGCGGTCCGGGCAATCACGGGGGCGGCTCCGGTGCCGGTCCCGCCGCCCATGCCGGCGGTCACGAACACCATGTTGGCGCCGGACAGATGGTCGCGGATTTCGTCGATCACCTCCTGCGCGGCGGCCGAACCGACCTCCGGCTGGGAGCCGGCGCCGAGGCCCTGTGTGACCTGGGTGCCCATCTGGATGATGCGCGGCGCCTTCGACATGGTCAGCGCCTGGGCATCCGTGTTGGCGACCACGAAATCGACGCCCTGCAATCCGGCCGTGATCATGTTGTTGACCGCGTTGCCGCCCGCGCCACCGACGCCGAAGACGGTGATGCGCGGCTTCAGCTCGCTGATGTCGGGGGGAGTGAGATTGAGTGCCATGGGTGCCTCTCGATTACGCGCGCGTGGGTTGGCCCCGGCCGCCGGCCGCGGGAGTTGATAAAAGTCGGACGGGGCGGAAAACAGCCATCAGAAGCCCTCGCGAAGCCATCGTCCGACCTTTCCGAAATAGCCGTCAGTCCCTGTCCTGAGCTGCCGCGTATGCCGCGGTTCGACATGTTCCAGTTGAGCGTATTGGGGATAGACCAGCAGCCCAGTGGGGACCGCGAAAGAGGCGGTCTTCGCCTCACTGGGCAAACGGCCAAAGCCGAGCGGCCGGCCGATCCGCACCGGACGGCCGAGAATCTGGGTCGCGAGTTCGGCAATACCGCTGAGCTGCGAGGCCCCGCCGCTCAACACGACCCGTGCCTTGGGCTCCGCTGCAAAGGGCGAATCCGCAAGCCGGTCACGGACCATCTCAAAAATCTCCTCCGCACGCTGCCGGACGATGTTCCCGATCGTGGCGCGGGACACGATCTGGGGAGCATCCCGTTCGTCGCCAGCAGCCGGCACGGACATCAACTCACGCGCGTCGGAGCCGCCGGTGAGCACCGTGCCATATAACGTCTTGATTCGCTCGGCATCTGCAATGCATGCGCTCAAGCCCCGCGCTAGATCCATGGTGATGTGGTGCCCGCCAACCGCAAAGCCGGAGGCATGCACGAAGCGCCCCCCCGAGTAGACCGCAATCGTGGTGGTGCCGGCCCCCATTTCGACCACGGCCGCCCCGAGATCGGCCTCGTCGTCCGTCAGCACCGACAGGCCGGCCACATACGGGCTCGCCGCCATGGCCTCGACGTTGATGTGGCAGCGTTCGACCGCCAGCATCAGGTTCCGCGCTACGGTGGCATCAGCGGTGACCACGTTCATGTCGACGCCGAATTGCCGAGCCACCATGCCTCTGGGGTCCCGGATGCCCTTGACCCCGTCAAGCGTGTAGCCGACCGGCAGCGCGTGCAGCACGGTGCGGCCCTCTCCGGTGGCATGGCGCATGCCGGCGGAGGTGACACGGGTCACGTCGGCGGACGTCACCGCCCCGCCGCGAATATCGGCGGCGGCCTCGATCAGTTGCCCCTGCAGCCGGCCTCCGGCACCCGACAGCAGCACGGACTCGACCCGGACCTTCGCCATGCGTTCCGACAGCGACACCGCCTGACGCACCGCCTGCTCGCATTCGGCGAGATCGACGACGGCGCCGGACTTGACGCCGCGGGACTGGATCTGGCTGTAGCCGATCAGCTCGACGGCATGGCTGCGCCCGCGCAAGGCCTCGTTGGCCGGGCACGGCTTGAGCCGCGCGATCATGCAGGCGATCTTGCTGGTGCCGATGTCGAGCGAGGCCACGAGCGCGATACGTTTCTGCGGTGTCGGGCGCGTCTTCGGGGTCTGGTTGGGATTGGCGCCGGTCATGCGTCACCGGCCTTCTTCTTCGGCTTCTTGTCCTTGAACAGCTCTTCGCGGGCCTTCGCCGCATCATCCGACAATTGCACCGTCAGACGGTCCCGCAAACGCATGTCGATTGCGACGATGTCACGCGAGAACAGCCGTTCCTCCTTGTCGAGCTTGCTCAAGGCGGCAAGCGCATTGCCGACCTCGTACTCCGGCAGGCGGATGTCCAGCCCGTCGTTCAGGCGCAGATTCCAGCGCCGTTCGCCGACGAAGACCGCGGCCTTGGTCACCGAGCGTACCTGCGGATAGCGCGAAAGCAGCGCGAGGAAGTCGCGCGCGCGGGTCTCGGCGCCCTTGCCGACGACCAACGGCAGCGTGATGAAGCGCCGCGACACATAGGGCTCCAGCACGGCACCGTCTTCCGATATCAGCGACAGGCGCCCATCCTGCTGCCACAGCGCAAACGCCGAGCGTTCGACGATGTCGATCCGCAGCTGGCCCGGATAGAATTTCTGAACCGTGGCCTCGGCGATCCAGGGATTGGCCTTCAGCCGGTCGCGCACGGCGCCCGCATCCAGGAACAGCAGCGAGGAGCGGCCGTTCACGCCGCCAACAGCCAGGATTTCATCCTGGCTCAATTGCTTGCGGCCGTTGATCGAAACCGCGGTGATGCGAAATCCGGCGGAATTGGCGATCGCGTTGCGGGTGTCGCTGACCGCCGCGACGAAGGCCTCGAGATGGCCACCCTTCACGATGCCCAAACCCGCGCTGGCAACGAGCAGCAGGACGGACGCAATGGCGCCCGCCCGCTGCGGCAAATAGCGTTCGATCATCTCGATCGATCGGGGTGGAGGCGGACGCTCGAGCGGGGCCTTCTCGAGCGGAGCCTTGACGCGGGCGCGCGCAAGACCCAGCCGCTCGCGCAGCAAGATCACGGCGCCGATGGCGGCCGCTCTCAGGTCAGCTTCGGGCCTCAGCGATCTCAACGACCGGGCGAGGCGTCCTGCACCATCCATTTGCACGAGCTCGTCAAACCTTGTTCCCGCAACCCAATTTGCGGATCTACCGAACAGATGACGCCTGGGTCCTATTGCCGGATAGCGTCGACGATCGACGACGCGGAAAGCCGCGACAGCCGACGACCCGGCAGCCAAGCGCCACCTGCACCGCCAGCGTTAACCTTCGGGCTTCCTGGTAAACAAAAGGTAAAACTGGCCCGAAGGGGACGCGTTTTGATCCGATTTTTGAGGAGTTTGACCCAAAATATTAACAAATTTACCGACCGGGCGGACAAACTCCGCGAAACGCCCAGCCAGAACTATTTCCGCGTGTCCCGCTGCGCGAGGGCGATTTGAAGCTGCATGAAATCCTCAAAGGTGATTCCCTCCGCCTTCAGCGCCTTCGGGTAGAGCGACGACCTGGTCAGGCCGGGCAAGGTGTTGGTTTCGAGATAGACCGGCCCCTCTTTGCCCACGATGAAATCGGTCCGCGAATAGCCGCGGCATGACAGCGCGCGGTGCGCGCGCAGCGCCTGGTCCATCAGTTGCGCGTTGACCTCGGGGGCGAACCGGGCCGGACATATTTCCTGCGTCGCCTTGGCGATATATTTGGCCTCATAGTCGAAGGCGCCCTCCGCCGGGATGATCTCGACCGGCGGCAGCGCAATCAGCGACCCGTCGAGGCGTTCCAGCACCCCGCAGGTCGCTTCGGCTCCCGCGATGAAGGGCTCGACCACATATTCCTCGCTGCGCGCGGCGCGACGGACGGCTGTGAGATCCTGGGTCGAATTGACGAAGATGAGGCCGTAGCTCGATCCGTCCTTGGCCGGCTTCGCGATCAGCCTGCCATATTCGGCAAGCGCCCTATCCAGGTCCTCCAGCGAAAGGCCCGCGGGACCTTTGATGCCCGCGATCGCAGCGAAATGCTTGGCCGCGATCTTGTCGAACGCAAGATGCGACGATGCCGAGCCGGAGCCTGTGAACGGGATGCGGCGCATTTCGCACATGACCTGGAGTTCGCCGTTCTCCGCCGCGCCACCGTGCAGGCCGAGCACCAGGAGCCGGCCTTCGGCGCTTGCGCGGTCGAGCGCCAGCTCGATCGTCCCGAGGCTCGGCGTAGTCGGCATGAACGGCATTTCGAACGGCCTCTCATGCGTGCGCAGGACCTGCGGCTGCACCTCATGCACCGTGTTGTCGACGTCCCAGAACCACAGATCCGCATCAGGCAGGGCTGCGTGCAGCGCCTGGGCGGTTGCCACCGACACCAGACGCTCCTTGTTCGTGCCGCCGAAAAGAATGGTGATCCGCATCAGGTTTATTCTATCCCGATCCGCTTGATTTCCCAGTGTAGCTCGACCCCGGAGGTCTCCTTCACCCGCGCGCGTACGGTTTCCCCCAGCGTTTCGATATCATGACCGGTGGCGTCACCGGTGTTGATCAAAAAATTGCAGTGCATGTCCGATACCTGCGCGCCGCCGAGCCGCAAGCCGCGGCAGCCGGCGGCATCGATCAGCTTCCAGGCGCTTTGGCCGGGCGGATTCTGGAAGGTCGAGCCGCCGGTCTTCTCGCGAATTGGCTGGGCCGTTTCGCGGTGGGTCTGCACCTCGGCCATCCGCGCGCGGATCGCTTCAGGCGCTGCCGCAACTCCGCGAAAACGGGCAGATGTGAAAATGACCTGCGGATCGACGCCGATCGAGCGATAAGCGAATTTCATGTCGGCATTGGCAAGGATATGCGTGTTGCCCTTGCGGTCGATGCCGGTTGCCTCGACCAGCACGTCCCTGGTCTCAGCTCCATTGGCGCCCGCGTTCATGCGCAGCGCGCCGCCGATGGTGCCGGGAATGCCGAACAAGAACTCGAGCCCGCTCAAGTTCGCCGCGGCCGCGACTTCGGCGACGCGCTTGTCGAGCACGGCCGCACCTGCGCTGACGACGTCGCCCTTCGCGCCGGTCTCGCCGAATCCGCGCGGCGACAGCCGGATCACCACGCCCGGCACGCCGCCGTCGCGCACGACGAGGTTGGAGCCGACGCCGACCACCTGGAGCGGCAACTCTCCCGGCAGATTTTTCAGGAAATAGGCGAGATCGTCCGCATCGGCCGGCGTGAACAGCACCTGTGCCGGTCCGCCGACCCGAAACCAGGTCAGCGGAGCAAGACTTTCATTGCCGAGCAATCGCCCGCGCAACGCGGGCATCGCGGCTTTGAGGTCGGGCGTGATGTCGGGGAAGGTCATGAAAGCTCTATCAATTCGTCATGGCCGGGCTTGTCCCGGCCATCCACGTCTTGCAGAATTTCAACATGGCAGGTGGATACGTATATATTCTGACCAATCGCCCCAACGGCATTCTCTATGTCGGAGTGACAAGCGATCTTGTCCGTCGGATATTCGAACATCGATCCGGATTCGTCGATGGGTTTACCAAACGATACGGCTTGAAACGGTTGGTTTATTTCGAAAAATTTGACGACATCCGTGATGCTATCCAGCGCGAGCATAATATCAAACATTGGCCGCGCGCATGGAAGGTGCGGATGATACTCGCCGACAATCCAGACTGGGATGACCTCTATCCGCTGATTACTAAGTGAAGACGATAGGGGTAGGGAAGGCTCGTCGCCTCCCCTCCCTCCGAACCGTGCTGGCAGTTCTCCCGCACACGGCTCTCCAGTCGTTGGTTTCCTCATCGGGGGCGTCTCGCTTGATAGCGGGCTGTGGATAATGTGAACAGTCCGAGACTCGCGAAGTATGCATT
>WNGQ01000881.1_pt1 | contig 31224 bp, 30 predicted proteins | sample 5407661 | NCBI WGS metagenome assembly WNGQ01 (sample SAMN13153382, study PRJNA577476) | soil metagenome | isolation source: 60 cm soil or saprolite under Garry oak tree replicate 2 | place: USA:California | collected 2016-06-15 | reverse complement strand
AGCGCTGATCCTCGCCGACCTGGAACTGCCCGTGGCGGACCAGGCCAGGTGCCCAGGCGAGACGCCCGCCGACGCCAGGGACGGCACGATAATCACGATCCAGCGGCTTGCCCTGGCTGACCCGGACGGGCTCGCCGGGACGGCGGTGCGCCCCGCGGCCGATGCTGCCACGGCCGACAATGCTGCGGCCGATGCTGTCGTCGCTGATGGTGGCGTGGCCGACAGTGCCGCGGCTGATGGTGGCGTGGCCGACAGTGCCGCGGCTGATGGTGGCGTGGCCGACGGTGGCGTGGCCGACGGTGGCGTGGCCGGCGGCCTGCCGGTCGGCGGCCCGGCGGCCGGCCTGAGCTGGCCGCGGCTGAGTGACCTGGCCGAGGTCTACGCGGCGCTGGTGACCGGCACGCGGGACTACATCAGCAAGAACGGGTTCCGCTCGGTGATTCTCGCCCTGTCCGGCGGCATCGACTCGGCGCTGACCGCCACGATCGCGGCCGACGCGATCGGGCCGGACCGGGTGCACGTCGTGCTGATGCCGAGCCGGTACTCCTCGGATCATTCCGTCAGCGACGCCGAGGACCTGCTGAAGCGCCAGGGCCTGCAGGCCAGGACGGTGCCGATCGCCGCGATGGTCGACGCCTTCGGAACCGAGCTCGACCTGCACGGGCTGGCCGCGGAGAACCTGCAGGCCAGGATCCGCGGCATGATCTTGATGTCGCTGTCCAACGAGGAGGGGCATCTCGTCCTGACTACCGGCAACAAGAGCGAGATCGCCACCGGGTACTCGACGCTCTACGGCGACTCCGCTGGCGGTTTCGGGCCGGTCAAGGACGTCACCAAGACGCTGATCTGGCAGCTGTCCCGCTGGCGCAACCAGGACGCGGAGGCCCGCGGCGAGACTCCCCCGATCCCGGAGAACTCGATCACGAAGCCGCCGAGCGCAGAACTGGCTCCCGGGCAGCTCGACAGCGACTCGCTGCCGGACTATGCGGTGCTCGATGCCTTGCTGGACGACTACGTGGAGAAGGATATGGGCATGGCCGCGCTCACTGCCGCCGGCCACGATCCCGGCCTGGTCAGCCGGGTGATCAGGATGGTCGACCGGGCCGAGTACAAGCGGCGGCAGTACCCGCCGGGACCGAAGATCTCGGCGAAGAACTTCGGCCGCGACCGCCGGCTGCCGATCACCAGCCGCTGGCACGAGCCCTGTCCCGGCGCCGATCTCCCCTCGTCCTGACGTCTCCCGGCGCCCCGGCGGATGCAGCCCGCTGCCGCGTTTCCGCGGAAACGGGATGTGCGACAGCCTTCAGCGGGCAGCGAACTCAGCTGAGCAGGAGTACCGCGTAGCACGCCAGCCAGTGCTCGACCATGTAATCGTCGCCGACGACATGCGGAAGCGCCGCCTCGGCATGGACGCCGGCCGCCGCCAGCGCGGGCCCGATCCGCGGGTCGCCGTCCGGCAGGCTCTCCGCAATGACCCGCCAGCACCAAGCACGGCTCGCGTTCAGCTTAGAGCTCGACGCTCGTGCCCGGCTCCAGCCGGATGTACTCGGCGCCGGACGGCGCGGCGGCCGCGTTCATCAGGTTCTGCATCAGCCCGAGACCGTTGGCATTGAGTAGCCCGTCGTGGATCGCGTAGGCGCGGCGGGGCGCGACCTCGCGGGCGTAGTCGATCATCTCGCTGGCCTTGAGCCACGGCGCGTTGGCCGGCAGCAGCAGGGTGGGGATCCGGTCCTCCGGGACCGTGAGCGCGTCGCCGGGATGGAAGATCTCGCCGTCCACGGCGAACCCGGTATTAACGACAATGGGAATATCGCGATGAATCAGCGCATGTTTCTCGCCGTAAACGTGAATATCAAAACCGGCCGCGGTGAACGTGTCCCCGTGACTGACCACATGCACCCGGTGCCCGGCAGCCGCGAGCTGCCCGGCCACCGCGGCGTTGGTCCACACCTGCAGTCCGGTGTCCGCGGCCAGCGCGGCGCGCACGGCGCCTGGGTCCAGGTGGTCGGCATGCTCGTGCGTGATCAGGATCGCGGTTGCGCTGGTCAGCGCGTCTGGGCCACGCCAGATGCCGGGATCGATCACGATGCTGGCACCGTCCTTCTCTAGCCTGACGCAGGCATGTCCGAGCTTTGTAAGTCGCACTGGTTCTCCCTGTTCCGGTAGTCGGCTCCAGGCGCGAACTTACCGGATGCAGACACGCCGGCCGGCCAGCCAGCCAGTGCGCCGTGACGGTAACGGCTAGTCTCATCCATTGCCAATGCTGGAAATGGGGGCCCGGGGGTCTTGACCATGATTCGGGCAGCTTGTTAAATTTCGCCCGAGTCGCTGTGCCTCGCCATGAGGGGGCCACCCAGTGACAACGCGACCTGCCAACGACGGGCGGGCCCGAGCGAGAGGTGAGACACATATGGGTGGTCGGACCTTGATGCGACATCGAGCGGCCTGGGTCATGGTGCTGGCTCCTGCCATGAGCCTGGCCGGCCTCAGCATGGCCGGCCCGGGCCAGGCGGCCACGGCGAGCCAGGCACCGATGGTGGCCAGTCAGGCAACGGTCGCCGCGAGCCACGTCAATTCGGTAAAGCCGAATCGCGTCAACCAGCTTGACTGCAACGGCTACAGCACGAAGTACAAGTCGCTCAATCCGGGCGGGAAGATGCACTGCACCGACCCGATCGAGCGGCATGGCAAGAAGGTCAACGGGAAGTGGGTTGCGACCCGCTTCGAGGACAACGGCCACTACATCGGCCACGACGAGCCCAGCGTCAAGTTCATCTCGAACACGCCAGGGTCCGGCAACACGATGACCTACCTGACGAAGCTGCCGCGCGATCCGCAGCTGCAACCCACCGCGAATGGCAGTGTCACAAAGTACGGCGAGCTGAGCGTCGCCCCCTGGTTCGGGCTGCCGATGTGCGACCCGAATTCCTACCCGCAGAATCCGTGTGCACCGGATAGCGACACGAACACGGGACTTGGCGCCTCGACCGACGCCGGCTCCGCGTTCATGGAGCTGCAGTTCTATCCGCCCGGGTTTGCGCCGTTCCAGGACAACGTCAGCTGCGCCCGCACGCAGTGGTGCGCGGCCATGACCATCGACAGCCTTGCGGCCACCTTCAACTTCGCCTTCATCAACCCGGCCTGCGTGGAGCCGGTCAACTTCGGCTACCTGCAGCGGAATGGCGTTCCCGCCGGACCGCCGAGTCCGCAGCTTGCCAACGCCGCCACGCTGACGCCGAACGGCCAGACGCTGAAGATGAACCCGGGTGACGTGCTGAAGGTGGCGATCAGTGACCCGGCCGGCGGGTTCACGACGAGAGTGACGGACCTGACCACGCACCAGACCGGCGTCATGGTCGCCAGCGCGGCGAACGGCTTCATGAACACCAACGTGAACACATGCGCAGGGACGCCGCACACCTTCCACGCCGAGTACAACACCGCGGCGCAGCAGAACCAGGTGCCCTGGGCCGCGCTGGAGGGCGGCGTGCTCATGCAGCAGGAGATCGGTCACTTCGAGTCCTGCAACTCCGTGGCGCACAACTTCCCGCTCTCCGCATTCGGCGGCGGATTCGCGGACAAGCAGGTCTTCCAGACCTGCATGGGCGGCAACGAGGGCCTGCATGCGGTTGGCGAAGGCCCGTGTAATGCCAACACCGGCGCGTGCGCAAGGGCGACGACGGAGGGCACGACCGGCCCGATCGCCTGCCCGAGCCACAACGCGGGTAGCGGCAAGCTCTGCGAGTTCTCCGACGGTGCCTGCTTCAAGAAGGGCACCCGCACCGTGACGATCAACGGCAAGGCAAGGCAGGAACACATGCCGGTGGCCGGCTGCCTCCAGAACCTGTTCCAGAACGGGGACCTGGACTTCGACGGAACCGACTACCAGCCAAATACCTGGCCAAACGGGAGTCCGAACCACCCGACCTCGTTCAGGTATATCGGGCCGTTCGACCCGTCAGGGCACCTCTATCCGCAGATTCAGTTCGAGACGGACGCGCCAGCGTCGGAGTTCCTGTGCAACGTCGTCACCGGCAGCAACTGTGCGGTGAAGCCAATCGGCTCGAAGTTCTATCCGTTCTGGACACTCAACAACACCCAGCGCCTGGGCGGCACCGGGGCTCCGCGCGGAGCCTGCGTGTGGAACTTCGGCAACGTGCTGCCCGGCGTGACGAAGCGGACGTTCGGCAAGGACGCCCAGTACGGCGTGCCCGATGTCGCGCGGTTCGGCGGCACCAACACCAGCCCCGTCGTGGCCAACCCGGCGACGGCAGGCAACTGCACCAGGGTCAGCATCTAATCCCCGGCGCCCGGCGCTCTTAGCCAGGCGCCGACGAGAAGCACCACGCCGCGCCTGCCCCGCACGGAGAACGTGCGGGGCAGGCGCGGTGCCGTCTGGAGCGCCGGTCCAGTAGTGCGGCCGGGTTCGTCGTGGTGCCGGCTGGCGGTGGTCGCGTGTGCTAGCGCACGCGGGGGGTGCCGCCCGGGCTCAGCGGCCGAAGTCCACCACGATCCGGGCTGAGCGGCCGAAGTCCACTGCGGTCCGGGCTCAGCGGCCGAAGTCCACCGCGGTGGTGTTGGCCCCGCTGATCACGACGGCGACGATCTCATCCGGCGCCGGAACGTACCGCCCGGACGCCATCGCGGCCAGTGCCGCGCAGCCGCCCGGCTCGGCCACTACCCTGAGCCGGTCCCAGAGCAGCCGCTGCGCCGCAAGGATCTCGTCGTCACGGACCAGCACGACGCGATCCGCGTGCCGGGAGATCACGGAAAACGTCAGCTCGCCGACCCGGCGCGGGGCGAGCGAGTCGACCGCCACGCTGCCCACGGGCGCATCGACGGGGCGGCCAGCCTCGATCGCGCGGGTGAGCGTCGGCGCGTCTTCCGGCTCGGCGCCGACGACCCGCACCCGGCCGTCGTAGGCAGCGCAGATGCCAGCCAGCAGCCCGCCGCCGCCCACGCCCGCCAGCACGGTAGTGACGGCGGGCGCCTGCTCGCCGAGCTCGATTGCGACCGTCCCGGTACCGAGCATCGTCTCGACCTGGTCGTAGGCGTGCACCGGCATCGCGCCCGAGCTAGCCACCGCGTCCTGGCTGAGCGCGAGCGCGTCGGAGTACGAGGCGCCGGACACGACAAGCTCGGCCCCGTAGGAGCGGATCCGGCTGGTCTTGGCCGCGGAGGACACCTCGGGGACGAAGATCCGCGCTGGCACGCCGAGCACGCCGGCCGCGTAGGCCACTGCCGCGCCGTGGTTCCCGCCGGACGCAGCCACCACGCCGGCCGCAGGCACCTCGCGGCGGAGCAGGTTGGTGAACGCGCCGCGGGCCTTGAACGACCCCGAGTGCTGCAGCTGCTCCAGCTTGAGCACGAGCTCACCCGCCGCGAGCCCGAGCTCAGCGGCATCAATGCTGATCACCGGGGTCCGGCGGACATACGGCCGGATCAGGCCGGCGTTCGCCGCGATCGCGGGCCGGGTGACGGGGCTGGCCAGGTCGGCCTGCTCAGCGCGCACCGAGGCCGCGCAGCAGCTCGTCCACCACGCGCCCGGCATAGCCAGGCTCCACCGGGACGTCGCCGTGCCTGCTGCGGGCGAGCACGGATCCGGTCAGCATGTACAGCGCCGCCTCGATGTCGGCATCGCCGCGCAGCTCGCCGGTTACGGTGCCGCGGCGCAGGACGTTCCTGATCACCTCGCGGCGCGGCTCGATCACCGTCTCGGTGTACCGCGTCATCAGCCGCGGGTACTTTGCCCCCTCGCCGAGCAGCAGCGCGAACTCCCTGGCCTGGCAGGGGTCTGCGAACTGCTCGCACATGGCCTCAAGCAGCATGCGGAGATCCTCTCGCACGGACCGGCCGCGCGGCTCGGGAAGCGGCGCCTTGAGCGACGCGATCGCGTCAAGCAGCAGGTCCTCCTTGCCCGGCCAACGCCGGTAGATCGTGGCCTTGCCGACACCGGCCCTGGCCGCCACCTTCTCGATGCACAGGCCCGCCGCACCGGACTCGGCGAACACGCTAAGCGTCGCGTCCATGATCGCGCGGTCCGCTAGCGCACTGCGCGGCCGGCCGGGCCGGCGATGCCCGGTCACTGCGCCAGCCGCATCCACCACGGGGGCCGCATCCGCCGCGGGGACCGCATCCGCCGCGGGGGCGTCGTTCACCACGGGGGCCTCGTCCACTGCGGGGGCCGCATCCACCACGGGGACCGCATCCACCGGGGGGACCGCATCCATCGCCGCGACTTCAGCCACGACCGGAACGCCGGCCTCGGCCGGGTGGTCCGCTGCCTCGCTGGTACCGGCGGCAGCCGGCCTCGCCACGTTCATGCCGTCTCACCTCTCCGCGTCGGCGGTCTCGGCCGGCACGGCGGCGCCGGCGGCGACGCCTACTGCCCCGTCTGCCGTCGCCGAACCGCCCGATGCGCGCCCGGCGGCCGCCGCGGCCGCCCTCGGGGGCCTGCGCCCAGGCATCCAGATCGCCACGACTGCCGCGCCGAGCACAGCGATGATGAACGAGAGCACCGAGGTCAGGTGCATGGCATGCACGAATGACTGGTCGGCAGCCGCGAGCAGGCCGCGGCCCGCCGGGCCGAGATGCTGCGCGGCCGCCTGCGTCGCGGCGATGGACGCGGTCGCCGGGCCCCGGCCGGCGGCCGGCAGCACGCCGAGTCGCGGCGCCAGCTGCGCGCGGTAGGCCTGGGCCAGCACCGAGCCGAGCACGGCGACGCCGAGCGCCACCGCGACCTGCCGGGAGATGTTCGTGATGGCGGACCCTGCGCCGCCGCGGTTCCTGGGCACCACCGACATTATCGATTCGGTGGCCGGCGGCATCACGGTGCCCATCCCGGCACCCTGGATGAAGAAGGTCACCTCGAGCACCAAGATCGGGGTGCCGGTGCCGAGCAGGTAATAGCCGGCCATGGACACCGCGACCAGCAGCAGCCCCGCCGAGCAAACCATCTTGGCGCCGAACCGGCGCACCAGCACCGCGCTGCGCGGGGCGCACAGCAGCTGGCCGGCCGCCAGCGGGATCGTCAGCAGGCCGGCCTGCAGCGGGCTGTAGCCGCGCACGTTCTGCAGGTAGAAGCTGGTGAAGAAGAACGCGCCCGCCAGGGCGAAGAACACCAGCGCGATCGCGCCAGCCGCGGACGACAGCCGCGGATCCCGGAACAGCCGCACGTCCAGCGACGGATGCTCGATCCTGGACTCATACCAGCCGAAGGCCGCAAGCACCGCGAGCCCGCCGAAGACCGGGCCGAGCACGTCGGCGCGCAGCCACGAGCCCGCGTCGCCGCCCTGGATAATGCCGTACACCACGAGCACCAGGCCAGCGATCGACATCAGCACGCCCAGGTAGTCGATCCGGCCCGGCTCCCGGCTGCTGGATTCGGGCACCAGGAACGCGATCGCGGCCACGCCAACGGCGGTCAGCGGCACGTTGATCAGGAAGACCGAGCCCCACCAGAAATGGTCGAGCAGCAGCCCGCCCATGATCGGGCCGATGGCGATGGCCACGCCGACCGCCCCGGCCCAGATGCCGATGGCCCTGGGCCGTTCCTTCGGGTCGAACACGGTCGTGATGATGGACAGGGTTTGCGGCATGACCGCCGCGCCGCCGAGGCCCATCGCCGCCCGCGCCCAGATCAGCTGGGTGGGCGTCTGCGCGTAGGAGGACACCAGCGACGCCAGGCCGAATATCGTCATGCCGATCATCAGCATCCGCTTGCGGCCGACCCGGTCGCCGATCACCCCGAACGTGAAGAGCAGCCCGGCGAAGACGAGCGTGTACGAGTTGATCGCCCATTCCAGCTGGCTCTGGCTCGCGCCAAGGCCGCCCCTGGGCTCGGAGATCGTCTTGAGCGCGATGTTCAGGACCGTGTTGTCCAGGACGATCGCGACCAGGCTGATGATCAGGACGCTGAGGATGATCCATCGGCGCCGCTGGATTGTCTGCGGATCCATGCTGTCCTTCGGCTTGCCAGCAGAATACTATCGATACGATACGTCATCGTATCGCATTAGGCCGCGCGATTTCAGGGGTGTTCCGCGCGGGCGGGACATGTGATGATCGAGCTGTCCGGGGACGCCGCAGGAGCGCCTCGAGACGTGGAGGACCAGATGACATCGCCGCATGGTGATCCAGGCACGGCCGCGACAGGGCAGCGGACCGCGGTGCCACCCGAGCCACTGTACGGAGGCCACGGCGGACGGCGGGTCACCGTCCGCGACCTCGCCGCCGCCAAGGTGCGCGGTGAGAAATGGCCCATGCTCACCGCCTACGACGCGCTCACCGCGCGGGTCTTCGACGATGCCGGGATCCCGGTGCTGCTGGTCGGTGATTCCGCGTCGATGGTCGTCTTCGGCCACGACACGACCATCCCGGTCACCGTCGACGACCTGCTCCCGCTGACCGCGGCGGTGGTGCGCGGCAGCAGCCGGGCCATGGTCGTGGCCGACCTGCCGTTCGGCTCCTACCAGGCGTCGCCGGAGGCCGCGCTGGCCACGGCTACCCGGTTCCTGAAGGAGGCGGGCGCGCAGGCGGTCAAGCTGGAGGGCGGCCAGCGGGTGCTGCGGCAGGCGGAGGAACTCGTCGCGGCCGGGATCCCGGTGATGGCGCACCTTGGCCTCACCCCGCAGTCGGTCAACGCGTTCGGCGGCTACCGAGTGCAAGGGCGAGGCGAGGACGGCGAGCAGTTGCTGCGCGACGCCAAGGCGCTGCAGGCCGCTGGCGCGTTCGCGGTAGTGCTCGAGTGCGTTCCTGAGCGGCTGGCGGCCACGGTGACGGCCAGCCTCACGATCCCGACGATCGGCATCGGCGCCGGCCCGGCCTGCGACGCCCAGGTACTGGTCTGGCAGGACATGGCCGGGCTCACGCCGCGGACCGCGAAGTTCGTGAAGAAATACGCCGACGTCGCCGGGACGCTGCGGCAGGCTGCCCAGTCCTTCGCCAGCGAGGTCGTCGGGGGCGAGTTCCCTGATCAGGAGCACTCCTACCGCTGACTGCGCCGCCGCTTGCGCCGACCAGGCCGCGCGGGGCGGGGGGTGCAGCCAGGGCCGTCCCGCCGGGGCCGGGCAGTGCAGCCAGGGCCGTCCCGCCGGGGCCGGGCAGTGCAGCCAGGGCCGTCCCGCCAGGGCGGCGCGGCGGTCCGCACCGGAGACTGCGTAAAACTAGGCGGTCCGCAGCGGAGACTGCGTAAAAGCTAAATGTCGGTAATCCGCAGGCCGGCATGAGCCTTATAGCGGCGGTTGACCGAGACCAGGTTCGCGGTCAGCGCCTCGACCTGCCCGCAGTTGCGGAGCCGGCCCGCGTACACGCCGCGCATGCCCGGTATCCGGCTGGCCAGCGCCTGAACCAGGTCGGTGGCCTGCCGGTCGTCGCCGAGCACCAGCACGTCCATGTCGACGTCGGCCACTTCGGGGTCGAGCAGCGCCGCGGCCGGCACGTGGTGGAACGCGCCGACCACACGGGTGGCCGGCAGCAGCGCGGCTGCCTGCTGGGCCGCGCTGCCCTCATCGACGTGCAGCGGGTAGGCGCCGCGCTCGTCGAAGCCGAGCGGGTTGACGCAGTCGATAAGGATCTTGCCGTCGAGCACCCCGGCTAGCGACGCCAGCAAGTCCCGGTGCCCTTCCCAGGGCATCGCCGCGATCACTATGCCGGCCGCCCTGGCCGCGTCCTCGTTAGCGGCGCCAGTGAGCTGCGGATGGCTGCCGATGCTGGCGGCGGCGGTTACCGCCCGGCCGGCGTCCCTGGAGCCGATGATCACCCGGCTGCCCGCCATGGCCAGCCGCCGGGCCAGGCCGCGGCCCTCCTCGCCAGTGCCGCCGAGGACGCCGATGACCAGGGCATCGAGATCATCGGCGGCGTAGTCGGGTGATTTCTGCGCTGCGGCCATGCTCCGATACTGCCAGAGCGCCGCCGGGACGATGATCGGAGTGCGGGGGCCGGCCCAGTCGGGCACGATGGTCGGCATGAACGCGGACCAGGTCGCGGCGCTGACCGCGCTGCTCGGTCCCAGCGGCTGGATGGACCAGACCGAGGAGTTCGCGCGCGCGCTGCGGGTCTCTGCCCGCACCCCGGGCGGGCTGCTGCTGGTCGGCACGCCGGACGACGAGCCGTGGCACCTGACCGCGCACCTGGACGACGAGAGCCGGCTGGCCGGCCTGCCCGGGCTGGCGCCCACGCTGGTGCGCTGGTCGCCGCCGCCAGACGCGCCGCCGCACCTGGCGGTCGGGCTGGCCAGGCTGGAGGCGGCCGGGCGCGGCGAGACGCTGCTGGTGGTCAGCGCGACGGCCGCGCCGGTGCCGCTGCTTGAGCGGGTCGACGATGCCCGCAGCACCGGCGCGACCGTTCTCGCCCTTGACACCGATGACCCGGAACTCGACCGCCTGGCGCACGAGTCCCTGGTCGTCTCGGCAGCGCCGGCCCAGGTCTCCTTCGATGTCGCCCAGCACCTGGTGAGCGCCGCGGCCGGCCAGCCGCACGGCCGGCGGCTGAGCCCGCGTGAGCGGCTGGCGCGCCTGCTGGAGAAGATCAGCGGCGCCGCGCCAGCCGAATAACGGCCGAATAACGGGTCAGGAGTCGAGGCTCAGCACCATCGTCGGCCGCTCGATGACGTGGTCGTCGCGCAGCGGCCGCACCGCCGTGCCGATCGCGAAGAACTCCGTCGTGTGCGAGCCCCAGGCATGGCTGTGCTGGCGAAGCTGGACGCCGACGATGCCCTCCGCGTGCAGTTCCTCCGCCTCGGCCTGCATCCGGCTCATGGCCAGCTCGCGGGCGTCATACAGGGCCTGGGTGAACTGCTCAAGCTCCACGTTGCGGCCGATATTGCCGATCTTGCCGCCGAGCCGCTGGTGCGCGATGTGATACACGCAGGAGCCCATCACCATGCCGAGCGGTGCGTAGCCGGCCCGGATCAGCGTCCAGAAGTCCTGGCCGGACAGGTCCGAGGTGAACGGCAGCTTCTTGTTGTTACGCCAGTCCTGCACTCCCCCGCCGCCCGCGTCCGGCTCGGCGTGCACCGCAGTGCCGATCGCGATGAACTCGGCGATGTCGTTGCCGAATTCCTTCATCTCCACGTCCAGCCGGACGCCGACGATGCCGTCCGCGCCCAGCGCATCGGCCTCGGCCTCCATCCGGCTCATCGCCAGCTCCCTGGCGTGGTACATGGCCTGGGACAGCACGTCGAGTTCCTGGTTCTTGCCCCAGCGGCCGATCTGCAGGCCGACGTGGTAGATCGAGCTGCCGAGCACAAGTCCGAGCGGGCGGAATCCGGCCTCGCGGACCAGCAGGAACTCATTGACCGAGAGGTCGGAGGTGAAGATGGCGCCAGGCTGGCCCGGCCGCAGTTCGGCGAGCCTGCGCATCGCGTCCTGCGGCACGCCGAGCGCGCCGAATTCCTTGCTCTGCTGCTCGGTCATTGATCTCCCTTGACTGCGTTCGGCCCCAGGATCCGGCTCGGCGGGCTAGCTGCCCAGCCTGACCCGCGCGGCTTGCCTGCGCTGCGGGTCCAGCGACATGATGGCCAGGCTGGAGGCTGGTTTCTGGTGTCGCGGCCCGGCGAACCTGGCCGTGGCGGTGCCGATGATCGTCATTTCCACGATGTGGTCCTTGCGCTGCTCCTGCATCGGGCACTCACGGTCCCGGATCCGCATGTCCATGCTGGACACCACCACTCCGTCCGCGCCGAGCCTGCGCACGTCCCGCTCCAGCTGCCCGCGCGCGTCGTGCCTGGCCTGGTTGACCAGGTCGGTGTAGCCGACCACCTCGGAGTTGCCCGCGCCCCAGGCGGTCTGGCTCATGGTCAGCCAGTCGTCATGCCTGGCGCCGATCGAGATGCCGAGCGCGAAGCCCACAGGCACCCAGCCCGCCATGATCAGCTTCGCGAAGTCCTGGCCGGACAGGTCCGAGGTGAACGGCGCGGGCAGCGAGACGCCGCCGGGCGCGCGGACCGCGGTGCCGATCGCCTTGAACTCCAGGCCGCCGGCCGGGAACCGGCCGATCTCTATCGACGCGCTGACCACGCCGTGCCCGCCGAGCGCCGCGCATTCGGCCGACATGCGGTCGATCGCCTTGTGCCTGGCCGCGTACATGGTCTGCACCAGCGCGCCGAACGAGCCAAGCCCGCCAGCGCCGGACACCGACGTGACGCTCCGGAAGGGCGTGGCGTAACCGCCATAGCCGGCCCATGCGCCGGGGCAGGCGTAGCCACCCGTGTATCCGATGTTGTAGACGGCCGCGCCGAGCACCTGCCCGACCGGCTCGAAGCCGACGCTCCTGATCGCGGCGAACTCGTCCGCGGACAGCGCGGAGCCCCAGGTTCCGCTGCCGCGGATCTCGGCCATCCGTGCCCTGGCGGCCGGGGGCAGGCTAGATCCGGACTGGTCCTCGGTCACCCGCACGCACCTTTCGGGCTGGTTCAGCCGCCGCCCTTACGATACCGGCCGGGGCCGCAGGCACGCCATGGTCAGCGCCTCACCCGCTGGTGTCGTGCCGGGCGTCCCGCTCCTCACCCGCTGGTGTCGTCCTGGGCGTCCCACTCCTCGTTCCGCCGCCTGGCGGTCTCCAGCGCGTTCGCCGCTGCCTCCCTGGTCGGGTAGGGACCGAGCCGGTCCTTGCCGCGGCAGCCAGCTTCCGGCTCGACGGTCATGTGCTTCAGGCAGAACCACCAGCGCTGCTCATCGCTCATGCGCACTACACTCCCAGATCATGGCGACCATGCTCCAGCCCGGCCGGATTTCCCCGCTGCGCCAGGTACCCTCGAACATCGCGGCCCCGGAATACGTAGGCAAGCGTTTCCCGAAAACCGGCGAGCCTAACGTCAAGGACGCCGAGACGATCGAGCGGATGCGAGTGGCCGGGCGCATCGCGGCCCGCGCGCTTGCCGAGGTCGGCAGGCACGTCGCGCCCGGCGTCAGCACTGACGAGCTGGACCGGGTCGGCCACGAGTTCCTCTGCGACCATGGCGCCTACCCGAGCACGCTCGGCTACCGCGGCTACCCGAAGTCGCTCTGCACCTCGCTCAACGAGGTGATCTGCCACGGGATCCCGGACGACACGGTCATCGCCGACGGCGACATCGTCAACATTGACATCACCGCCTTCATCGGCGGGGTGCACGGGGATACCAACGCCACCTTCCTGGCCGGCCAGGTGGACGAGCAGTCCAGGCTGCTGGTCGAGCGAACCCGCGAGGCGATGATGCGCGGCATCCGCGCGGTGGCGCCCGGCCGGCGGCTGAACGCGATCGGCCGGGTCATCGAGTCCTATGCGCGCCGGTTCGGCTACGGGGTGGTGCGCGACTTCACCGGGCACGGCATCGGCACCACGTTCCATTCCGGCCTGATCGTGCCGCACTTCGACGATCCCGATGTCGACGTGATCATGGAACAGGGGATGACCTTCACGATCGAGCCGATGCTCACCCTCGGCATGATCGACTACGACGTCTGGCCGGATGGCTGGACGGCCGTTACCAGGGATCGCAAGCGCACCGCGCAGTTCGAGCACACCCTGGTGGTCACGGCCGACGGCTACGAGATCCTGACGCTGCCGTAACCGCCTGGTCAGGCTCCGCTGGCAACGCGTTCGCACACGCCTTCCCACCACCGCGGCCCGGGCTTCGCGGTCTCGATCCACCAGCTGGCGCCGCTGGCCATGATCATCCCTTTCACGAGCACGCGGTCTGCTACGCCGAAGCCCGGACCGCGGCCGGGGTGCCGCGGGATCTTGCCAGTATCCGCTTGAGCACTGCCGGGCCGCCGGCTCGCACCTCAAGGTGCCGGCCAGCCAGCTCGCGCTGCGCGGCGGCGTCGCCGGCGAAGGCCCGGCAGCAGCGCTCTGGCTCCACATTGGCCAGGGCGAGGATCGCGCCGGCTCCGCCCATCGGGCCGGCCAGCGCCAGCAGGGCAGATGACCCGACGTACGTCGCGCCGGGGTAATGGGCGATCTCGTCAAGCAGCCGGTCCGCGCTGCCGGAGGAATCCTTGACCCCGGCGACCGGCAGCCCCGCCAGGGCATCGACCGGCACGCCGGGCGCCGATATCCAGGGGATGTGGTAGGCGAGAACCGGGCGGTCCGCCGCGGCATCGCGGATGGCCGAGTAGTAGCCCGGCAGATCCGCGCTGCCCGGTGGAGGCCAGGCGAGAACGGCGTCGGCTCCGGCGCCGCATGCGGCGGCGGTGAGTTCGGCCGCCCGCTGCGAACAGTGCGCCCCCGTGCCGGCCAGCACGGGAATGTCACCAGGCAGGACCGCGCGCACGGCAGCGATGACCGATGTGCGCTCGGCGTCCGTCAAGTTGGCAGCCTCGCCGGTAGTGCCGCAGGCCAGCACCCCGCGGATGCCGCGCTCGGTCAGGTCGCAGGCCAGCGCCGCGGTTGCTGCCAGGTCGGCGCTGCCGTCATCCGCGAAGATCGTCACAAGCGCGACGCCGACACCGGTGAACACGTTCATCGCAGAATCCGCCTTGCCTGCCGGGAACCTGGTCAGCCTCGACCCGGATACCTATAATAATTTAGTCGACAATCGACAATATGTCCGGGCGTCGGGTGGCACCAGCCGAAGTGGTGCATGGCAGCAAGGGAGAAACCCGTGCGGCAGGACCGCTTCGACGGCCGGGTCGCCGTGGTGACCGGCGGATCCAACGGCATCGGCCGGGCCATCACCGAGGCGCTGGCCAGCGAGGGTGCCCGGGTCGTCATCTGCGACCTGGCAGATTCCGGGTACTTCGCCGGGCACCGGGATGTCGTCACGGTGATCGGGGACGTGGCGGAGCATGGGCTGGCTGACCTGGTGATCAGCGAGGCCGCGGCCCGGTGGGGCCGGGTCGACCTCCTGGTCAACGACGCCGCCGCCTACCCGGACGGGACGCTGCTTGAGATGCGGCCCGATGCCTGGGACCGGGTGTTCCGGGTGAACGTGACCGGCGCCTTCATGATGATGCAGGCATTTGCCCGGCAAGCCAGCCCGGCAGCCGCCGTGGTGAACATATCGACGGGGTCCGCGCGGAACCCGCGGCCGGGCGGTGCCGCCTATAGTGCCTCCAAGGCAGCGGTGGAAACGATGAGCAAGGTCTTTGCCATGGAACTCGGCCCGCGCGGCATCCGGGTGAACGTCGTCGCCCCCGGCTACATCGACGTTCGGGAGTGGAGCGACGCCTACCCGGATCGTGCACCGGAAGAACTGCGGGCCGCCCTCGTCCGGTCCATCCCGCTCGGCCGGGCCGGGCATCCGCGGGACATCGCCGAGGCCGTGCTCTTCCTCGGCTCGGACGCGGCCGCCAACATCACCGGCACGGTACTCGACGTGGACGGCGGCTCGAATGCAGGCCGGTATGCACTGATTGCGCACGCCGGACCGGGGCACCCCAGTGACCGCGGGTAACGGCCAGCCGGCCGCGGGCGGCGCGCTGGCCGGGCGGGGTGGCGCGGAACCCCCGATCATCGAGACCCGCGACCTCTGCAAGTACTTCTCGGCCGGCCGGGCCGCCTCCGGCTGGACCGCCACGGGCCGGGCCCGGGCGACGCTCAAGGCGGTCGACGGGGTCTCGCTGGCCATCCGCCGGGGCCAGACGCTGGCCCTGGTCGGCGAGACCGGGTCGGGAAAGACCACCTTCGGCCGGCTGCTGCTCGGCCTGTACCGGCCGACCAGCGGCGACATCCTCTACCAGGGCCAGAGCTTGCTGGACCGCAAGGGCGAGGCCGCGCGCGCCGTGCGGCGGCAGATCCAGGGCGTCTTCCAGGATCCCTACTCCTCGCTGAACCCGACGATGACGGTCGGCCAGTCGCTCGCCGAGGTGCTGAAGGTCCACCGGGTCGTCGGGCGCCAGGACCGCGCCCAGAGGGTAGCCGAGTTGCTGGAGACCGTCGGCCTCTCCCCCGCGCAGGCATCGCGCCGCCCGCTGGCGTTCAGCGGCGGCGAGCGCCAGCGGGTCGGCATCGCACGCGCGCTGGCCGTCAGCCCGGACATAGTGATCGCCGACGAGCCGCTGTCCGCCCTGGATGTGTCGATCCAGGCCCAGGTGCTGAACCTGATGATCAGGCTGCAGGACGAGCGCGGCCTGACCTACCTGTTCGTCACGCACGACCTCGACGTCGCGCGGCATATCAGCCAGCGCACCGCCGTTCTCTACCTGGGCCGGGTTGTCGAGTACGCGCCCACCGATGCCGTCTTCGCCGAGCCGCTGCACCCCTATACCCGCGCGCTGGTCAAGGCGGCGCCCAGGCTCAGCACCGAGCGCAAGACGGTCAAGCCCGCGCTGGCCGGCGACATCCCGAACGCGATCGAGCGCCCGTCGGGCTGTCATTTCCACCCGCGGTGCCCGTTCGCCATGCCGGTCTGCAGGGAACAGGAACCGCAGCTACGCCAGTTGTCGCCCACCCAGTCGGTAGCCTGCCACCTGCATGACCCGGCGATGTCGTAGCTCAGTCGTGCTCTGGGAAGCCCGCCAGGTAGTGGTCACGCACGGCAGCGCGGAGTTCGGGGGTGTCGTCGTTCTCGACCGCGGCGAGAAATGTGCGGTGCCGCTCGACCGCCTCGGCGAGGTCGATCCCCTGCCGCTCGATCTCTGATCGCATCAGCGCGCCCATCTGGCTGTTGAGCATGCTCCACAGGTCCTTCAGGCGGCGGCGGCCGGAGGTGTCAAGCAGCAGTTCGTGGAACCTGGTGTCGCACTCAACCAGGGAGTCCATGTCATCAGCCGCGGCGGCGGCCGCCATCTGGCCCAGCGCGCCGCGCAGCGCCTTGACCAGGTCGCCGTGCTGCTCGCCGAAGCCTTCGCTGACGCTGGCATCCTCCAGCGCCCAGCGGGCGTAGCAGACATCCTCCGCGTCCTGGGTGGACATCCGGGTCACGATGCTGTACCGGCGCGGCACGATGGCGATAAGTCCCTCGGCCCGCAGGCTCCGCATGGCGTCTCGGATGGTTCCCCTGCTGACCCCGAACTCAGCGGCGAGGTTGGCCTCGACCAGGCGGGTTTCCGCGGGCAGCTCGTTGTTCAGGATGCGGTACCGCAGCGCGCGCCCGACCGCCTCGGGAAGGGAGACATGGTCAAGCATGGTTCCGGTGCCCTTCATCCTGCCGTGCTCGTCGTCCGTCACTGTAGCTTCAGCATCTGCGCGGTCAAGCCCACATGGCCCGCTGCCTCGCGCCGTATGTCAAGGATCCCGGCCGGACCGGTCAGGATGGGGGTCATGCCAGGTCCGTGCCCGGGCAGCGGGCTTGAGCCGTGCACCACGATGCCGACGGTGACCCACCCCGCCCGGTAGCCCACATTGAATCTGGCGTCGATGTCGGTGACCGCGACGAAATCGCCGAGCAGCACGTCGCCGTCGCCGCCCGGCTCCGGGGGCGGCAGCTGCAGGTCGAGATCCCAGCTGACGGCCGGGCGGCCGAGGCCGTTCCCGGCCAGCTTGCTTGGCACCGAGCAGCGGACCCCGACGCTCACCGGGCCCTCGCCGGAGGCCGGCCGCCGCACCATGGGCAGCACCGCGAACAGGCCGGGATCGATGTTCAGCACCGTGAGGCCGGCCGGGAAGCCGGCCGGCCGGCAGCCCTGCCCGCAGGCCCGGATGCTGACCTCATCGGCCGGCCGCATCGCGGCGAGCTCGGCGGGCCGGAAGGCGGCGACCACCCGGCCTTCCTCGCCGCGCTTGCCGATCACCACGCCGCGGGCGCCTGCCGCGTGGCCGGTCCGCACCTTCACCTGGTTGCCGATGCACGAGTAGGTAGCCAGCGCGTGCCTGGCGGCCGGGTCGGGGTGCACCAGGCAGGCGCCTGGCGCGGCGTGGTCTGCCTTGCGGGCGAAGACGGAGTCGCCGAGTTGCAGGCCGAGCACGATGCCGCCATCGCCGGCCGGCAGGTAGGGATGGCCGTCCGCGTCGATCCGGTACGGGCCGTCGCCCAGCACCGGGTGCTCGACCACGCCGAGCAAGTTGACGGAAACGGGCCTGGGCGGGGCGGCGGATCGCGTGCTCACTGGGCAGTCTCCAGCTCCGGGTGATACCAGCAGGCCAGGTTGGCGGCCGGGTCGTCGACTAGGTGGAATGCCTCGGCCGGCCCGCTGAGCAGGGAGCTCGGGCCGGGTCCGTGCCCGAACAGCATGCACTGGCCGGTCGAGATGACCCCGATGGTGAGGTACCCGGCGCGGTAGGCCCGGCCGAACCGGTGATCCGCATCCGCGAGCGCGACGATATCGCCGATCCGCAGGCTCTCGAGCCCGAGCGAGAGGTCGTCGCCCAGCCCGGCGTAGGCGCCCATCAGGTCGGTGTTCGCGTATTCCGAGTTCATCCCGACGCCCGCGCCGATGGCCTCGGCGGGCACCCGGGCGGCCACGTGCACCTCCAGCCGCCCGTCCGGCCTGGTGCCGCCGGGCATCCGCTCCAGCAGCTCGGGCGCGCAGTTCTTCACCACGATGGCGTCATGGCCGGCCAGGGCCAGGCCCTGCCCGCAGGCCGTCACGGTAACGGAATCGCCGGTGGCGATCCCGGCCAGCACGGGCTCGGGGAAATCGGCGAGCACGTAGGCATGCTGGCCGATGACGTGGCCGACCGCGCCCGCGGCCGGCCCGGTCTCCACCCGGACCGGGTTGCCCACGCAGGTCAGGAACTGCAGCGCCATGTTGGCCGCGGGGTCCCGGTGCCGCACCGACGCGCCAGGCTCAAGGTGGTCGGACGCATAGCCGGTGGCCGGGTCGCCGCAGTGCACGCCGAGCGTGACGCCGCCCATGCCAGGCAGCGCAAATGGCTGGCCGTCCGGACCGACCAGGTAGCCGCGGGAGTCGGCGAGCGAGGGCCACACTTCGCCGGTAAGTACCTGACTGACCAGCCGGTCTCCGTTACTGCTGATCTTCACTGGCTGCCCTGTACCCGGCCGCCCAGCGGGAAGTCGACCCATGCCCTGGTGCGGAACGATGCCTCGAAGGCATTGATGGTTTCCTGCACCAGCGCGCCCTGGGCGAAATCGCCCTGGTTCGCCTGGCTGCCGCTGAGGATCTCGGTGGCGAAATCAGACACCAGGTTGGAGTAGAACAGGTACTCCCATGGCTCGCCGGAATGCCCGCCGGGCGGGAAGAACCTGGCGGGCACCTCGGTCTCGGTGAACTCCACCGCGTCCTTGCTCGCCGTCCTGATCGTCTGGCAGAGGCCGAACTCGTCGACGAGCCGGACGATGATCGCGCCGTCGGCGCCGTAGATGCGCGCCTCGATGCCGGGGTAGTTGCCGACCGTCACGTAGGACGACTGGATCGACGCGAGCGCGCCGGACGAGAACTCCGCGATCCACATGTCCCCGTCGTCGATGTTCACCCTGGCGAGCTGGCCGGTGTCGCGGAGCACCCGCTTGGGCACGAAGTTCCGCATGGTGCCGACGACCGACTTCAGCGGCGCGTCCAGCCACCAGTGCATGATGTCGATGATCGGCGCGCCGTAGCCCTCGATCGAGGACACCGCGATCTGCGCCGGGTCGGCCGACGGGTCGACCTGGCGCAGCGGGGTGGCCGGGTCGATCCACTGGCTGTTCTGCTCGTAGCCGTTGAAGACGTAGGGCTCGCCGACGAAACCGGAGTCGATCAGCTCCTTCGCGTACTGCACAGCCGGCGCGTACCTGAAGGTGAAGCCCAGCTTTGTCTTCAGCCCCTTCGACCTGGCCAGCTCGGCGGCCGCATGCGTCTTGAGGTAGCTGGCGTGCACCGGTTTCTCGCAGAGCACGTGCTTGCCCGCGGACAGCGCGTCCCAGGAGATCTGGAAATGCGGCTGGTTGCCGGTGACGACATCCACTACGTCAATCCGCGGGTCGGCGAGCAGTTCCCGGTAGTCCGTGGTGGCGACCGGGACGCTGAAGCGGCTGGCGGCCTCGGCGGCCGCCCCGCCGTTGACATCGGCCAGGGCGACCACCTGCACCCTGGGGTCGCGCAGCCAGCCAGGGATGTGTGCCCGGTGAGCCCAGCTGCCCGTTCCGACTACCGCGACTCGGAGCCTGTCTGTCATGCGCTTGTCCTCGCTTCGGGTGGCCTGCCGGGGTCAGTAGCCCGCGGCACGGTCGTAGACATTGCGGAGCGGCGCGCCCGCAAGCCAGCGCCGCAGGTTGTCGATGAAGAGATCGGTGATCAGCCGGTTCTCGGCCGCCACGGTGGATGCCGAGTGCGGCGAGACGAGCACGTTGTCCATCGCCCACAGCGGCGAGCCATCCGGCAGCGGCTCGGTTTCGAAGACATCGAGGCAGGCCCCGCCGAGGTGCCCGCTGCGCAGCGAGGCGACCAGCGCGCGTTCGTCGATGACCGGGCCGCGGGATACGTTCACCACCACCGCGCCCTCGGGCAGCAGGCCAAGCTGGCGGGCGCCGATCAGGTGCCTGGTGCGCCCGGTCAGCGGGCAGGCCAGGATCAGGGCGCCGGCGCCGGGCAGCGCGGCATCGAACTCGGTATCGGCGACGTAGCTGGCGACCCCGGGCACGTCGTAGCACCGGCCTGGACGGCCGGCCCCGACCACCTCGACGCCGGCCGCGGCCAGCAGCCGGGCCACCTCCCGGCCGATGCCGCCGAGCCCGACCAGCAGGGCCCTGGTGCCGGCCAGCTGCCGGGTGTGCTGCCGGTCCCACCGCCGGCCTTGCTGCAAACGGCGCAGCCTGGGCACGTCCTTAACCAGGTACAGCAGGCCGAGCAGGGCGAACTCAGCCAGCGGGACCCCGTGCACTCCGGCGGCTGTGGTGATGACGAGATTCGTCCCGGCCAGGCCGGTTCGGTCAAGGAAGCCGCCGAGTCCCGCGCTTGTGCCCTGGACCCAGCGCAGCCTGGGGCAGTTCGCCGCCATCTGGCCGGGGTCCTGCCAGTCGAAGTCGAAGCTCACATCCGCCTGTGACCGCAGCTCCGACCAGCGGGCCAGCGCGGCAGGCGACAGGTCACGCGGCAGGCCGGCATGGTCCGCCTGGTAGCGCGGCACGGGCAGCAGATCGGGCTCGTAGATGACCGAGATGCGGCTGTCCGCCGCCGCGATCCGGTCGGCCTGCCCGGCCTCAAGCGGGGTCGCGATGAGCACGGTCACCGCACCTGATGTCATCCGCCCACCAGTCCGTTTGAGGTAATTGTCGACAGTCAACCAGTATCGCAGCGGTCACGATACCGTCAAGGACCCCGATCTGGTTGCCGGGGACCCCGCGGTGCGGCGAGTATTGACGGCCATGTCCCCCCTTCCTACAGTGGGACCACAGTTGTCGACAATCGACCAAATGAAATGGGGTGCGATATGCTCCGAGCCTTCCGGCCCCGGACACTGAGCGCCGGACTTGTCGCCCTTGCCCTGGCAGCAGCCGGATGCGGCGGCTCAGGAAGCACGAGCGGCTCAGGCGGCACTGGCGCTGCCGCAGCCACGGTGAGCACCCTTGTCATCGCCAATGCGGTCAAGGTCGACACCCTGGACCCGGCGCAGAACTCGGTCAACGAGTCGATCTGGATGGACCAGAACCTCTACAGCAGGCTGCTGCAGCCGAACGCCACCGGCACCGGGCTGCTGCCGGACCTCGCGACGTCCTGGGACATCTCGACGAACGGCCTCACTTATACCTTCCACCTCCGTCCGGACGCCCAGTTCTCCGACGGCAGCCCGGTCACCGCCAAGGACGTGGTCTACTCCATCGACCGGTCCCGTAACACCTCGGGCGGCTGGGGCTTCCTGCTGACCGCGGTGCAGAAGGTGAGCGCCGCCGACCCGCACACGGTCGTGGTCACGCTCTCCCAGCCGCACGCGCCGCTGCTCGCCGACCTGGCGATGTACGCCTACTCGATCGTGCCGGAGAAGCTGGTCAAGGCCCAGGGCAAGGCGTTCTGGCAGCACCCGGTCGGCAGCGGGCCGTTCATGGTCACGTCCTACAGCGCGGACAGCGAGATCGACCTGGCCCGCAACCCGCACTTCTACGGCACCAAGCCGAAGATCAGCAAGGTCAAGATCATGATCGTGCCGGACGACAACACCCGCGTGCTGATGCTGGAGAGCAAGAAGGCGGACGTCATCGAGAACCCGCCCGGCAACCTGGTCAGCCAGATCGACAAGACCCCCGGCCTGAGCGTGCAGCTGTTCCCGTCCACCCGGGTTGACTTCATCCAGCTCGACGAGCATTACAAGCCGTTCAAGAACCTGTTCGTGCGGCAGGCCCTGAACTACGCGCTGAACAGGAGCGCGATCGTGAAGCTGGCCTACCAGGGGCACGCCGTCCCCGGCGCCTCGTTCATGCCGTACAAGATGCAGTACTACGACAGCAGCATCAAGCCGTACCCGTACAACGTGGCGAAGGCCAAGCAGTTGCTGGCCAAGGGCGGCTACCCGCACGGCTTCAACACCTTCCTGATCACCGTGAGCGGTGACGTGGCCGGCCAGGCCGAGGCGGTGGTGGTGAAGTCCGAGCTCGCCGCCGTCGGGATCAACGTGAACATCCAGTCCTACGAGCTGCTGACCGCCTACAACAAGGAGGACAACGGCCACTCGCAGATGGGCGAGCGGTACTGGACGAACGACATCATCGACCCGGACGAGGTCGCCACGTTCGGCGCGAACTGCAAGGGCGGCGCCAGCGCGTTCAACAGCTACTGGTGCGACAGCCAGGCGAACAGCCTGGTCGACCGGGCGCGCGCGGAACTGGACAACGCCAAGCGCCAGCAGATGTACTCGCAGATACAGCAGATCGTCTACCAGCAGTCACCCTTCATCGTCACCGACTACAGCCCGTACCGCTACGGTGTCGGCAACTGGGTGAAGGGCTTCCACGTCACGCCGCTCGGCAACTACGACCTGTCCCTGGAGAGCCTGACAGTGATCAAGCACTAGGGCACGGACCCGGAGGTAGCGGGCTGCCCCGAGCGCCCGCTACCTCCGGCGCATGCCCGGCCCTGATCACGTCCGGCCCTGATCACGTCGAGGGAGGCAGCCCGTGAGCCGGTTCGGCACGCTGCCCCGGCGGCTCGTCCATCTCGTCATCCTGATGTTCGGCATTACCCTGGTCACCTTCTTCCTGCTCCGGCTGATCCCGGGGGATCCGGCCCTGGCCATCCTGGGCAGCAGCTATACGCATGCCCGCGCCGTCGCCATCGACAGCACGCTGGGGCTGAACAAGCCGATCTGGTCGCAGTACGCGCTCTTCATGGGCAGGCTGCTGCACGGCAACCTGGGCTTTTCATTTTTTTACGGGGAGTCAGCGACGACTGTGATCGGCCAGCACATCGCCCCCACGGTCTTCCTCATCATCTACAGCGCGGTGCTCGCCGCCGTCATCTCGTTCCCGATCGGCTTCGTGTCCGGGCTGCGCCGCGGCGGCGTCGTGGACCAGTCATCCCGGGTCTTCTTCACGCTCAGCTTCGCGATGCCAGGCTTCTGGCTCGGCATCATCCTGATCCTGATCTTCAGCGTGCACGTGCACGCGTTCCCGCTCAGCGGCTTCGGCCGCGGCTTCGGCGGGCACGTTTATTACCTCTTCCTGCCGGCCCTGACGATCGCACTCGGCTTCTCCACGGTGCTGGTCCGCAGCCTGCGCGCGGCGACCATCGGCACGCTGCAGGCGGAGTTCATCGACACCGCCCGGATGAAGGGCATCCGCTGGTCCCGCGTGCTGTGGCGGCACGTCTTCCGTAACGCGATCCTGGCGGTCGTCGCGGTTTACGGTGTCAACCTCGCCTACCTGATCAGCGGCACCGTGCTGGTCGAGAACGTCTTCTCGCTGCCCGGCCTGGGGACGCTGCTGGTCAGCTCGGTGTCCTCCCGTGACTACCCGGTCGTGCAGGGGGTGACGCTGCTGTTCGCGGTGCTCATCGTCGCGATCAACCTGGTCACCGACATCACCCAGGCGGCGCTCGACCCCAGGGTCGGGCAGGAGATCGGGACATGAGCGCGATCTGGGCAGCCAGCCCGTCCGAGCTGCTGATGAGGGCCGCGACCAAGGCAGCGGGCCGGCGCCGCAGCTTCGCCAGGCGGCGGCTCGTGCTGATCGCCGGCCTGGCCATGCTGGTGATCGCCGTCGCCGCCGTGCTGCTTGCTCCCGTCCTGCTCAGCCAGTCGCCGACCACCATCGACGTGCTGCATCCGCTTTCCTCGCCGCTGACCGCTGGTCACCTGCTCGGCACCGACCAGTTCGGGCGGGACATCCTGGCCCGGATCCTGTACGGCGGCCGGATCGACCTGGCGATCGCGTTCGGCGCGACCAGCGTCACGCTGGTTTCCGGGACCATCATCGGGCTGGTGGCCGGCTATTTCGGCGGGAAGGTCGACAGCCTGCTCATGCGGATCGTCGACCTGTTCTTCGCGTTCCCGTTCCTGGTGCTGATCATCGCCATCATCGCCATGCTCGGCCCCAGCATCTTCAACGTCTTCGTCGCGATCTGGATCACCAGCTGGGTGGCCTATGCCCGGATCATGCGCGCGCAGACCGTGGTGGCGAAGAAGCAGCAGTACGTGCTCGCCGCGCGGGCCCTCGGCTACGGCAGGCTGCGGGTGATGTTCCGGCACATCCTGCCGAACACGGCATCCGCGGTGATCATCTTCTCGATGGTCGACGCCATCGGCAACATCATCCTGGCGGCCTCGCTCGGCTTCCTCGGCCTCGGCGCGCAGCCGCCCACCCCCGAGTGGGGCACGATGATCTCCGACGGCCAGAACTACATCCTCACCTCGTGGTGGCTGGCGACGCTGCCCGGCCTGGCCGTGGTCTTCGTCGGCGTCGCGTTCAGCCTGATCGGCGACGGGCTCGCCGACGTGCTGCGGGCCGGTGACCGGTGAGCGCGTCGGCCAGCCCGCTGCTGACCGTCCGGGACCTGCGCAGCTACCTGGCCACCGGGCACGGCGTGGTCCGGGCGGTGGACGGCGTCTCGTTCACCGTGCACGAGGCCGAGGTGCTCGGCATCGTAGGCGAAAGCGGCTGCGGCAAGACCGTCACCTGCCGGACCATCATGGGGCTGATGCCGCCGGGCACCGCCTACAGCAGCGGCGAGGTCGTCTACCACCCGCGCGGCGAGCGCAGCATCCTGTCCGCCAGCCAGGCGGACCTGCAGGCGCTGCGCGGCTCGCAGCTGGCCATGATCTTCCAGGATCCGATGACCGCGCTTAATCCCGTGCTGAATGTCGGCGACCAGCTGCTCGAGGCGGTCAACGCGCATGCCAGGCTGTCCCGCCAGGACGCCAGGGCCCGGGCGATCGACCTGCTCACCCGGGTCGGCATCCCGGCCCCGGCCCGGCGGATGCGGGACTACCCGTTCCAGTTCAGCGGCGGCATGCTGCAGCGGGCGCTGATCGCCATCGCGCTCGCCTCCTCCCCCCGGCTGCTGCTCGCCGACGAGCCGACCACCTCGCTGGATGTCATCATCCAGGACCAGATCCTCAGCCTGCTGCTCGAGCTGCAGCGAGACACCGGGATGAGCATGATCCTGGTCAGCCATGACCTGGCGGTGATCACCGAGGTGTGCGACCGGATCATCGTGATGTACGCGGGCCAGGTGGTCGAGGAGGGCGACGTCGCGACCATCATCACCGAGCCGAGGCATCCCTACACCCGGGCGCTGCTCGACGCGCTGCCGCAGGCCGGCCGGCGCGGCCAGCTCCGCAGCATCCCGGGTGCCCCGCCCAGCCTGATCGACGTCCCGGCCGGCTGCCGGTTCGCCGCCCGCTGCCCGCTGGTCACGGACGAGTGCCGTAGCTGGGAAACCGAGCTCTTGGACACCGGCGGGCCCGGTCATCGGTCCCGCTGCTTGCGGCACAGCGAGGTCGGAAAGGCAGGCGCATGGCAGCCAAGCGGCTCGGCATAGGCGTCGTCGGCGCGGGCAGGTGGGCGAACTGGGCGCACCTGCCCGGCTGGGTCAGGGACGGCCGGTGCGCTCTTGTCGGGGTATGCGACCGCGAACTGGACCGGGCGCAGGCCGCAGCGGACAAGTTCGGCGCGGAGGCTGCCGTCGCTGACTACCGTGAGCTGCTGCGGCGGGACGACATTGACATCATCGACGTCGTCACCAGGGATTCCGAGCACTTCGAGATCAACTGCGCCGCATTGGCGGCCGGCAAGCACGTGCTCAGCGAGAAGCCGGTCGCGCACGACCACCGCGACGTGCGGCGGGCCGCCGGCCTCGCGGCGGCCAATGGCCTGAAGACCAAGGTGGGCTTCACCTTCAGGTACAGCCCGGCGGTGCGGTACCTGAAGGACATGCTCGACCGGGGTGACCTTGGCACGCCGTTCATCTACAACGCCTACGAGCAGAACTCCCAATGGCTGGACCCGATGGCACCGCTGCGCAGCGGTGAGCGGACGGGCGAGGGCCCGCCCGGGTGGCGTCGCTGGAGGGCTACGGCGCGCCGGTGATCGACATCGGGCACTGGTACATGGGCTCCGATCTCACCGCGGTGGTCGGCATGATGCGGAACTTCATCCCGGAGCGGATGATCCTCGACACCGGGAAAATGGCGCGGGCGAACATCGACGACGGTGACATCTTCCTCGGCGAGTTCGCCAGCGGTGCGATCTGCTCGGTGCAGACCAGTTTCGTCACGGTCGGCAACTACCCGGGCATCGAGGTGCGGGTTTACGGCAGCGCGGGCGCCGCCATCGCCCGGCTGGTGGAGGAGTCCGGCATCTGCGAGACGCTGAAGGTGGCCAAGCCCGATGACGTGGAGTTCAGGGAGATAGAGATACCGCCGGAGTACTACCCGCCGGGCGGCAGTCCGCGAGAATCATGGCGGACGCTGTACTACGCGAACCTGACCTCGAACTTCGCCAGCGAGGTGCTCGGCGAGATCGAGGGCAACGAGGGAAACTTCGGCGACGGACTGTGGGTGCAGGAGGTCATCAACGCCGTGGAGATCTCGCACCACGAGCGCCGCTGGGTAAGCCTTCCGCTGGACACGCAGGAGACGGCCGACCAGGCAGCCGGCACCGGCCAGGCAGCCGGCACCGGCCAGGACGAGAGGCAGGGCTAACGCAGAGATGACCGGCACCGGAGCTGTGCGCTGGGGAATCATCGGCACCGCCAACATCGCGCGGGCGGCCTTCCTGCCCGCCGTGCGGCAGGCCGGCGGCGGGCCGGCGGCCGTGGCCGGCCGCGACGCGGACCGGGCCGGGCAGTACGCGCGGGAGCACGGGATCGAGCGGGCAGTGCAGGGCTACCAGGCGCTGATCGACGATCCCGGCGTGGACGCCCTTTACATCCCGCTGCCGAACTCGCTGCACGCCGAGTGGACGATCCGCGCACTGCGGGCGGGCAAGCCGGTGCTGTGCGAGAAGCCGCTCTGCGGCACGCTGGCCGAGACCGAGCGGGTGCTCGCCGCGGCCGCCGAGACCGGGACCCCCCTCTGGGAGGCGTTCGTGTTCCCGTTCCACGACCAGTTCGCCCGGGTGACCAGGCTGCTAGCGGACGGTGTGATCGGCGAACTGCGGGAGATCCAGTCCGACTTCCACTTCAACCTGGGCCGCGCGGACAACGTCAGGCTCTACGCCGACCTGGCCGGCGGCGCGCTCAACGACGTCGGCTGCTACCCAGTCCGGCTTGCCCTCGAGCTCTTCGGCGGCGGGCACCAGACCGCCTGGGCGACATCGGAATGGGGCGGCCAGGACGTGGACATGGAGACCTGGGGCAGCCTCGGCTTCGCCGACGGGCGCCGGCTGATGCTGTCCTGCGGGATGCGCCGCAGCTACGACACGCTCACCACGCTGCTGGGCACCAGCGGGCAGATCCGCCTCACCAACCCGTTCCACCCGGGCCCGGCCGACCGGTTCGAGGTCCTGGCTGCCGGCGCCGCGCCGCGCAGCTACGCCGCCGCCGGGGAAGAGCCGTCGTTCACCGCGGCCATCCGGCATATCCAGGCGGTCGTGCGTGGCGAGGAAACGCCGCGGCACCTCGCGACCGAGGACTCACTCGCCTCGGCCCGCGCGCTGCACGACCTGCACGCGAGCATGGCCGCCAGCAGGAAGGCCGCGTCCGGCCCGGTCAGCTGACCGGGCCAGGATCTCGTGCGACCGCAGCGTCCGGCCCGGGCGGGAGTCCGGCCAGCATGACGGCGAACGTTCGGCGGGCCGGCCGGGCGGCCCGCTGGCCGGCCAGGGTGCTGGGCGGATGCGCGATGATGGTGGCCCATGGGAGAGCTGATACTCGTCCGGCATGGTGAGACCGAGTGGAGCAAGGCCGGGCGGCACACCGGACGGACGGACGTCCCGCTGACCGCCGCGGGCGAGGTACGCGCCGCCGGACTGGCCCCTGCGCTCGCCCGGCGCAAGATCGGGGCTGCCTTTACCAGCCCCGCCTCGCGGGCGGTGCGGACCGCGGAACTGGCCGGGCTTGCTGGTGCCAAGCAGGATCCGGACCTGCAGGAATGGGATTACGGCGGCTACGAGGGCCGGACCACGGCCCAGATCAGGGCGGAGCACCCGGGCTGGTACCTGTGGCGGGACGGGATCATCCCCGGTGACGCGGCCCACCCTGGCGAGACCGTCGGCCAGGTCGGCGCCCGCGCCGACGCGGTACTCAGCCGGGTACGCCCGCTGCTCGGGGCCGGCGACGTGGCGCTGGTGGCGCACGGGCACATACTGCGCGTGCTGACCGCCCGCTGGCTGGGACTTGAGCCAGCCGACGGGCGGCTGTTCCGGCTTGATACCGGCACGTTGTGCACGCTCGGCACCGAGCACGACATGCCCGTCATCCAGTCCTGGAACGTGCCAGCCACGAGCTAGCCGGAGGGCAGTCTCATCGGAACGGTCGGGCGGGTCACAGTCTCCATTCCAGCAGACGGGCCGGGTGAGGTGCTCTTGCCGGTGCGGGCGGATCCGGAGCCTTTGCTGCCTGGTCAGACGAGCCCTGCTGAAAGCGCAGCGAACCGGGTTCTGCGATCATTCACCGCATGCCGAAGGCCCCGGACATCGACCTGATGTTTCGCTCCGGAACCCACTACCGATGGGAAGACGGCACTGAGTCGGTCATTGACGTTCAACCCGTCGGTGTGTTGAACCTCCCCACCGGGCACCTGATCGCTCAGGATCCCGGCTGGGGAGTCCATCCTGGGGTGCAGCCATTCACCGCAACGGTCCCGCCCGGCCGCTATTCAGTAACTTTGTCGATCTCCCACTGGGATCGGTCACCCACCCCCGGCTTCGCGTCCCCGATGCGACTGGTCAACGCCGCAAAGCTCACCGTTCGCGACGAGCCCCCCGCATCCTGGGACCTCGCCCTGCAACCCGGTCAGAACCCTGCGACTCTCGACGATGAGTCGTTCTACGGGTTCGGAGTGGACTCCGGCACCGGCTGTTTCCTCGATGCATCTGCACTCGACCAACTGGATCGCATGCGCCGACTCGACCACTCGGCGTTGGATGACGCCATGGGCAACGCCTTCGATCTCGGTGGCATCGACGTTCCCACCGATGACCCCGAGCTGAACATCATCGTGTTCAAATGCGGCATGGGCGACGGCGCCTACCCAACCTGGATCGGCCTCACCACCGGCGGCGACATCACATACTTCGTCGCCGACCTCGAACTGCTTCAGCACAGCCTCGGGCCCGAAGGCCACTGAGCCCGCGACACGCCCGGGAATCAGAGCGACAGCCGTACACGGTGCGCCATTAGGTACTCCGAGGGCAGGTAGCGCCACGCGCACCCGGTCCGGTCCACATACAAGATGGCCTCCACGACGGCCCTGCGCTGGTGCACCGCTGGCCGGCCCCGGCCGCCAGCCCGGGACGTCGGCAGCAGCGGGCTGATCACCGCCCACAGCGCGGCTGCCGATCGCAGCCGCGACCATCGCGACCTACACCCCCGCGAACGACCAGCGGGTCGAACCTTGATCGCCGACATACGCACAACGCGCGGATGATCATTGGGATGACGTGCAGCGGCTGGTCTACCTCGACGACGGCACCTGGCGGCCGCTGGGACTGGCCCCCGGCTGCGCACGTAGCGCCGGCCCCCGAAGAGGCCGACGATACGACACTCTAAGTGTGTGGTTATGACTTGCACGAAGGACTGTGCCAGCCAGCAGTGCACCGGCAGCTGACGTCAGTGCTGTTGCGCCACGGCTGCCCGATGAAGAGGGGGCGGCCCACAGGGTGATGTCCGAGGCCGGGATGCTGCCGAACGTCAGCGCGCAGCTTCAGGACGAGCAACAACCCAACCTGAGTGGTTATGACTTGCACGGGGACTATGCTGACACGCTCAGATCAGTCGCTGGCACGCATTTCACTGAGCATGGAGCGACGATGGCCGGATCGCCCGCATCACCGATGCCGGGCTGCGTGGCGCGGGGCGCAGGCCACGTAAACCGTGTTACTGTGAAACTGTGAAGAATATTACGGTCTCCGTGCCCGACGACGTGTACCGCAACGCCCGGGTCGCCGCAGCGCAGCGCGATACCTCGCTGAGCGCACTGGTCGTCGCGTATCTCGAACGGCTGTCCGGGCGGATGGACGAGTTCGCGAGGCTGGAGGCGCTGCAGCACGAGATGCAGGCCGAGATCGGCCAGTTCCGCGCGGCCGACCGGCTTGGCCGCGACGAGCTCCACGACCGTGCGGTTCATTGACACCAACGTCCTGCTCTATGCGATCTCACGTGACCCCGCGGAGCAGGACAAGGCCAAGCGCGCCAACGACATCCTGGCCGACCGTGACTTGGCACTATCGGTTCAGGTGCTGCAGGAGTTCTACGTGCAGGCAACCCTCGCCAGCCGACCGGACCCCATCACCCACCAGCAGGCCGTCCGGCTCATCGAGTCATTCCGCCGTTTCCCCGTCCAGGACGTTACGAGCGCGATCCTGATGGCGGCCCTGGCCACGCGTCAGCGGTTCCAACTCTCGTACTGGGACTCCGCGATCATAGAGGCATCCCGCGCGATGGGCTGCGCAGAAGTCCTGTCCGAAGATCTGGGCGACGGCCAGGACTACGCCGGAATCCGGGTCATCAATCCGTTCCGCTAGTCCGCCGCACCTGTGTCATTAACGCTTGCACGACGGGGCCAAATTGCATTCGCAGGTGCGTCCGCCCTGGTGGTAGGGGATCGTGTGGTCGTCATCGCACCGCCGGGCGGGCCGCCGGCAGCCCGGAAACGAGCACGTCCGATCGCGGTTCTTGATCAGGTGCCGCAGGACAGGTGACGGCTGGTAGGTGAAGGTTTCCCTGGCGTGGCCGCAGGCCCCTGTTTCGAGCCATCTGATCTTGACCCCGGCGAGCCATTCATGCGGGTGACTGTGGTGGCCGGGTGGCCCGGGTCCGGCGTGGGCGCAGCCGT
>WNGQ01002815.1_pt1 | contig 31260 bp, 27 predicted proteins | sample 5407661 | NCBI WGS metagenome assembly WNGQ01 (sample SAMN13153382, study PRJNA577476) | soil metagenome | isolation source: 60 cm soil or saprolite under Garry oak tree replicate 2 | place: USA:California | collected 2016-06-15 | reverse complement strand
TACGGCCGGAGGCCACGTCGCAGATATCCATCCCGGTCAGGCGGCGAGGCGGACGGTGGCGATGGTGCTCCAGTCCCAGCGGCGCTCGGGGCCATTCTGGATGATGAGGCTGAGGGCGCCGACCTGGATGTCGCAGCGGGGAAGGCTCTCGCCAAGGGCGTCGATGAGGGGTACGGCAGGCTGGTGCGCAGTGCTGTAGCAGACGGTGATGTGGGGAATCCAGCGCTCAGGGTCATCGTGCGGGTTATCGCGGCCTGTGACCAGGCGCGTGGCCGTCAGGGCAGCGTTCCGGATGGGGGCGAGCGCCTTCGCGGGCGAGACGCCCAGCATGATCGCTTCCGGGTGGTACAGGATGCGGCCGAGCGTCACGGTGACCGGCGGCATGCCGGAAAGCAGGTCGGTTGCTGCCCTGGCCATCCGGTCGAGCTGGCCGCCGGAGAAACTGGCCGCTGCCCCGGCAACCATCGTGGTCATGTGCAGGCGCTCCAGCGGGGTCATGTGCAGGCCGCCGAACCGGGCTAGCCGCTGCTGCGCCTCGCGGGCGAGGCTGACCACCTGCGGGTAACCGTGCATCGGCATGTGCCAGTACACGGTTCCCTCCCCGGGGTCGGCGCGGTGCTGCCACCGGTCTCTCATCTGCGCTGGCAAAGCGGTCATCCGGCCTCCCGAAGGGCACCTGCGGTGAATTCGCGTATCTCCTGCCTGAGGCTGGCGGTGATCCGGCTGGCGGCGAACCTTGGCCGGGCTAGCTCCTGGTCGAGGTCGGCCAGCCAGCCAGTGACGGTGGTTATCCGCATGTCCGGGGGGAGCGCGAGGACAGGGGCAACCTGCTCGGCGGCACCGTCGAGCGAGCCCTGGAACAGGTGAGCGATGGCGGCCCCCGCGCGAACCTGCGCCGACGTCCAGGGATTGCGCAGAGCACCTGCGGCCCAGTTGTCTTCGGCCTCTGCCGCGGCACGGAGCGCCCCGCCAGGGTCACCCGTGCGGAGCAGAACAGACAGCGTGAAGATGGCCTGCCGCCCGGGCGGGAACGACCACGGAGAGAGTTCCCCGCCGCCGGGCGGGAGCCGTTCCGCGATGGACCCGGCCCGGGCGAGCGCCTGGCGGGCGCGGATCCGGTTGCCCACAAGCGCGGCGGCATTGGCTTCATAACTGGCAAGCTGAACGCTCATCGGGGTTACTGGGTCGTGTCCTCGGCCGTGCTCGAGGCCTGGCGGGCAAGGTCTGCGGCTGCGGCGTAGTTGTGCTGCCAGCGCGTGGTCTTGGCGAGGGCATACCAGGCTGTGGCCTGGCTAGCCTCGGCCTCCTGCAGGTACACCAGCGCTGCCTGGCCATAGTCCTCAGCGGCCCGGTTCGCGCCAAGGTTGCTGAGCAGGACACTCGCATGTGCCAGGATATTGCCGTCCAGGCTGACCAGCTCGCGCGTCTGCCGGAGTCTCTGCCGACCGCCGCGCAGCAGGCAGTCGCGATTCGTAACGACAGCGGACGCGAGGTCCGGATGAACGTAAGCGAGATCCACCTGCGGCCTTGGCCGTCACCCCTCGTGCACCGGGCCGGCCGCCGCAGCGGAAAGACTGAACGCGGCCCAGGGGCGCCCCCACTGCGGTCGCTTCTCCCCTGGGCCGCGCAGCGGAGGTCACTGCCCAGCCGGACGCAGGTTATTCATGTGCTCCGCTTCTGCTGTCCCCCGCTGGCTACGGGCCTCTGCTGTCCCCCGCTGGCTACGGCTGGCGGGGCGCTCCGGGTGGTGTCGGCATTCGACGGATGAGGCTGGTCCGGCCGTTAGTCCTCGTTCGGATCAGTGTTCGGATTGGAACTCTCGACAATGGTGTCTTCGTACCGGAGGCCTGGCTCCGGCGCCTTTCCGGTGCCATCGCAGTTCGGGCAGGTCACCGTGACCAGCCGGCGTTCCTCGGCCAGCACGACGTTGCCGCTGCCGTTGCACATCTTGCAGTCCGCCGGCGGTTTCGGCGGCCAGATCATCTCGCAGACTTCGAGGTAGAGCTGCTCCGGATAGGGGATATGGTCGATGTTGCTGAGCGCCTGGTCCTGGCCGGCCGATTCGACGATGAACTCGCCGTAGCCAAGCATCCTTCCGGCGAGCGACCGCTGGAAGCTCATGTCGGTGACCTTGCCGAGCGGCATCATCCCCACCTTGCGGGTGAGCACCCCGCTGGTCAGCAGCATTCGCTGCGAGGTCACCACGAAGTACTCCACCGCCCAGTTGACCGCTTTCCAGATCAGGTTCAGGGCGAGCCCTATCCAGATGATCCAGACCACGTCACGGATCGGCGCATTGGTGCGCAGCAGCGTCGCGCTCAGCAGGAATGCCGCCACGAGCCCGCCCACGGCTTCAGCGATCGGCACGATGAGCACGGCCGGGTGCTTACGCACGGTGATGACGCGCAGCCGACGTTCCTGCGGCAGCAGGTAGCGGTCGACCGATGCCGGGCCTGCTACCCGGCCCCGGGTTTGCGTCATGGCCCTAGAGGTGGTTGACGAATGTGGACAGTGAGTTCCCGGCTTGATGCAGCCCGTTGTAGGCAGAGTGCAGCACGTGGGCGGCGCCGATCGGCTGAGTGGCCAGGTAGTACACGATGAAGAGGACGAGGGCCCACGTGAGGACCTTCTTCAAATTCATGTTCACCTCCCGCCGGGCACGGAGAGACTGACACGGCCGTTGCCTTAGCTTAACCCAGGGTAATTTCCAGGCCAATGTCCATCGGCCGGAAAGAACTAAGGTAGCTGACCGGCGGGCGGGTGCGAGCGTACCGCGCCGACACGGGTGCGAAAATCGGTGCAGATGCGCGTTACTGGTGGGAGATCGGCTCCGATTGACTACGATGAGTGCCCATAACATGTCCACCTGTAGCAGCTTTGCCCGCATCGGTCACTGCCGCACCGTGCCCCCCGGATCGGCCCACGGGCGCCGCTGGAATCTGACACCATTCTTTTCCTGAACGCCGCGCCGGTGGGGTGGACGATGACCGAGGTGAGCAGTAGCGACTTTTCCGTCGTCGTCTACCGGGAAGACGACGTATGGGAGGCCGAGGTCTTGCCCGCCGCGTTCGCCGATCACCTGGACAGCCTCATCCACGCCCTCCAGCAGCAGCCAAGCAGGGGCGGGACGATCGGCCTCGCGGCGGTCGGCGACGATTTCTTCGTGGCGCTCCGGGTGATCGGCAGGCAGGTGTCGGTCTTCCTGTCCGACCTCACCGCGTCGGTCGACTGGCCGCTGGCCCGGCAGGTACTCGACTATCTGGACATTCCGGTCCCGCATGATGAAGACCTTGACCAGGTACTCCCGGTCGGGGATCTGTCCATCTTCGCCGACCTCGGCGTTGACGAGATGGAACTCGGCGCGCTGGCTGGTGACCTCGACCTGTTCCCCGATGAGGTGCTGGCGAGCGTCGCCAGGAGGCTCGGCTTCGGCCCGGCGCTCGAGCGTGCGCTTGACGTGGCCATCGGCCCCGTGAGCTGACCGGGCCGGGCCATGACTACCGGCTACCTCGCGTCCTTCGAGCCGGCCATGCGGATGGCGATCGAGCAGGCGGTGGCCGCGGGTGACACCGACGTGCCGGTCGGCGCGGTGATCCTGGACGCGGCGGGCTCGGTCATCGCCAGCGGCTTTAATCGCCGCGAGGCCGACGGCGATCCGACGGCGCATGCCGAGATCGTGGCGATCCGCGCGGCGGCGCGCGCGCTTGGCGGCTGGCGGCTGGCCGGATGCGCGCTGGTCGTCACCCTGGAGCCGTGCACCATGTGCGCGGGGGCGGTGCTCGCGGCCAGGCTGGGCCGGCTGGTGTACGGGGCAGCCGACCCGCGGGCTGGTGCCGCCGGGTCACGCTGGGACGTGCTGCATGACCGCGGGCTCGGCGGCGACGTGGAAGTGGTCGGCGGCGTGCTCGCCGATGACTGCGGCGCGCTGCTGCGGGGTTTCTTCGACCGGCTCAGGAACTCCGGTGCGGGCCCGCTGACGTAAAGCCAGCCGCGGCAGGCCGTGGCTGACCGGGTCGGGTAGGCTCAGCGGCGGTGGAGTCGCCTAGTGGCCGAGGGCGCACGCCTCGAAAGCGTGTGAGGGGGCAACCCCTCCGTGGGTTCAAATCCCACCTCCACCGCTCCCACCTCCACCGCTCCCACCTCCACCGCGCTGTGAACAGGACGAATGCCAGACGTGCCCGATCGTGATGACGTCCGGCGCATACCCGTCCGTCTCAAACTCGGCCACCAACTCGACGGCGGACAGCACGGGTGACCTCGGCAGGCACCATTGCTCAGACGCCGCCGCCCGCTGCGACGAGCTGCGGATCTGCAGCGCTAACGCCGCCTGGCCCGTTAATCCAGCTCAAGGACCCGCGCGTGCAGCACAAGCCGCTGGTGCAGCGCGGCGCGCAGTGCCCGGTGCAGCCCGTCTTCCAGGTAGAGCTCCCCCCGCCAGCGGATGACATGGGGGAACAGGTCACCGTAGAACGTCGAGTCCTGAGCCAGGACCTGCTGCAGGTCGAGCACGTTCTTCGTGGTGATGAGCTGGTCGAGCCGCACCGGGCGGGGCGGTATCTCGGCCCACTCGCGGGAACTCCGCGCATGATCCGGATAGGGCCGTCCCTCTCCGACCTGCTTGAAGATCACACAGCGCAGTCTAGATGAGGAGCGCAAGGACCGCCGGGGAGAGTCTCGCGATGCCGGCCGGCCGCCGCGGCCGGTGGCCGGCCCGCCTGCTGGCAAGGTGATCTGGCGCCGCGGGCGACCTGCTGAATAGGCCCAGTTCGCAGGGCATGCCGCTACCGGCCGGGACGTCATTGGCCGTCCACTCCGGAGCCGGGCGTGCGCGAACCGGCAACATCTCGTTGCCGCGCTGTTACGCTCAGCCATCGTGAAGTCGCTGTCAGGAGTCGAAATCCCGGGGAGGGTGCTCACCACGATGTGGCTGACTAGTGTCGATCCGGCCACCCGCGTACCAGACATCGTCGCCTACCGCGGCGCGGTTTCCGATCTGCTGGCAGAGGTCGCCTGCCGCGGCGGGGTACATGACCCGGCCGCCGCCGGCGCCGTGCTGGCTGAGCGGCTCCGGGATCCAGACTTCGCCGCGGTGCTTTCCGCGACGCCGAACGGGCTGGCCGGCTCGGTCCGGCAGCTCGCCGCGGAGGTCCGGAGCTTCCGGCCGAGCACCCGGAGCTCGGCGGCCGACCTGCTCGCGCTCATCCGCACCTACCTGTTCGCGCAGATCGACGCGATGTGGTGGGGCCACATGCCGATGTACCTCACTGACGGGGCGGTGCTCAGCGCTGCGGAACTGGTCGATCTAGAGCCGTTGCGCCGGGCCGGCCGCCTGGGATTCCGCTACCGTCGCCAGGCCGACGCGCTGCTAACCCGGGCTGCCCGCTCGGCGGAGCGGCGCGCACTGCCCGACCGGACCCCTCGCACGGCCGGCCTGCGGTTCTGCCGTACCCGGCCAGAGGCGGCTGCCCTGCTCAATCGGCTCTCGGCAGCCTTTGCCGAGATTGCGCCGCCGGGCACCCCGCCGCTCTGGGTAACCAGCCTGGTGCGCAGTGTCGCCCACCAGCGGCACCTGCGCCGGCTCGGCTATTCGGCCATCCTGCCGAGCTCGCATTGCGCCGGCTACGCCATGGACATCGAGATCTCCTGGTTCCGGCGGTTCGACGCGCACCGGGCGCTGCAGGCGCTGCTGCTCGATCGCCAGGGCGCGGGAGAAATCAACGTCATCGACGAGGGCCAGGCCTGGCACGTGTGCATCAGCCCGGCCGCCGCAGCAGGCCTGCGCCGCGCCTTCGATGCCGAGATAGGCGGCTGACAGGCGATGTGCGGCATTGCACTCATCCTCGGTCCCGGTGCCGACGCCCGGGCGTTCCGGCGGATGCTGGCGGCCCTTGCGCACCGCGGCGAGGCGGAGGAGGTCCTGTGCGCCGGCGACCTGCTCGCCGGGACGCAACGGCTGCGGATCGTGGACCGGCGGCGTGCCGTCCAGCCGTGGGTGTCCCCAGACGGCCGGTGGGTGCTCTGCTTCAACGGCGAGATCTTCAACCACCGTGAGCTCCGCGCCGAGCTCGCCGTGCTCGGCCGCGGCTTCGGCACCGCCAGCGACACCGAGGTGCTGCTCACCGCCTTCATGCAATGGGGCGAGAACGCGGTTACCCGGCTGCGCGGCGAGTTCGCCTTCGCGATAGCCGACCGCGCGAGCGGCTCCGTCTACCTGGCCAGGGATCCGCTCGGGGTGAAGCCGCTGTACTGGTCACGCAGCGACGGCTGCCTGCTGGTCGCCTCTGAGGTGAAGGCCCTGGTGCCATCCGGGGGACCAGTCACGGAGATAGCGCCAGGGCAGCACGGCTGGGCCGAGCCCGCTGCCGGGCCCGACCTCGTGCCGTACGCCGACCTGGTGCGGGCCGGGCCGGAGCAGCCGCCGATCGACGATCCGGCCAACGCGGCCAAGCTCGTCCGTACTGCGTTCGAGGACAGCGTCCGGGTGCGGGTGGACACCGACCTCACCGTCGGGGTCATCCTTTCCGGCGGGCTCGACAGCTCGCTCGTGCTGCTGCATGCGCAGGACATGCATCCCGACTGCGTGGCCCTGACGATCGGCGCGCCCGGCAGCGAGGACGTGGCCCATGCCCGGCGGCTGACCGCGGAGTTCGGCATCCCGCACGAGGTGATCGAGCTGCATCCGGGCGATCTCCACCTGGAAGACATCCGGGAAGCCATCCGGCTGTCCGAGCTGACCGAATACGGCGACATCATCAACGCGGTAGTGTCCGTGCCGCTGTTCCGCCGCGTGCACGAGCTTGGCATCAAGGTCGTGCTGACCGGCGACGGCTCGGATGAGCTGTTCGGCGGCTATCCCATGTACGAGCGGGCCGGGCCGGCCGGCGCGCGGCGGCTGTTCCAGCACAAGATCCGCACCCTGTGCCGGACCGAGCTGCAGCGCGTCGACCGCACGAGCATGGCCTGCGGGGTCGAGGCGCGCGTGCCGTTCCTCGACCTGCCGCTTGTCGAACTTGCCATGCGCCTGCCGATGCACCTCAAGGTCCGCGACGGCCAGGAGAAGTGGATCCTGCGCGAGGCGTTCGCCGGGCTGCTCCCCGGCTACATCCGCAACCGGCCGAAGAACCCGATGTCGCACTCGTCCGGCCTGCACGAGCGGGCCCGCCTGTATCGTCCGCTGTTCGCCAGAATCCACCGCTCTTTCGGCTATGACCTGCTGGAGCCCGTGCAGCGGGACTTCTCGGCCGTGCTCGAGCAATGCGGCCACGACCTGGACAAGGCCATCGCCGAGCGGGCTGCCCGGCCGGACTACAGCCTCCGCGAGCACGCCCGCGACCTGGCCGGCGCGGTCCGCTGGAACGCCGCCCCGGCGGCCCGCAGGCTGGTCCGGGCCGGGCGGCGCTGAGACGGCCGGCTGCTGACGCGAGTAGCTCGCTTGACGAGATACCAGCGTGGCTGCTCCGCGGGGGCCGGGCGCCGCCTGGCGTCCCGGCCCTCCCGCGGGAGCGCGCAGGAGTGTTACCGCGTTCCGGCCCGCAGCGGAGTACGCGCCCCCGGCCTGCGCGCGTGCGCGCGATCGCGCGACGGCCGTGCGGCGGCGGCCAGGTCGGGCCGCGCCGTGGCGGCCAGGTCTGGGTGCACCGCGATGGCCAGTTCCGGACGGGCATCCGGGTGCTTGATAACAAGCCACATCGGGATGCCCGCGATGGCGAGAACCACCAGGACGCCCAGTGGGATGTTCAGCCATACCCAGCTCATACTTCTGATTCCTCCGGTCGATCGCGCCGGCTTCTTCCGGCCGGCTGTCACCGACAGGCTCGCTCGCCGCCTTCTGTCAGCGGTTGGCAGCACTTCTGCGGCGGCTATGAAGTTCCTGGGGTGCGCGGCGGGCACGGCTACACTGCCCCAGAGCGCGCTCGCGCCCAGGGCTAACGTCTGCCGATCCCGGTGACCCGGGCGTCCTGGCCCGGCCGGCCCTGGGCCGGCCGGCCAGGCCATGAATCTGCCGTCCTAGAGGGAACAGCCATGAACAGGGTCGTGACCGGATACGACGAGAACGGCAGCCCGGCGATCATCCGTCAGGGCGAGCCACCGACGGTCATGCATGCGGGCCGGTACGTCACGACGGAACTCTGGGTGACGGACAGCACGCCGCCCAGGGCGGCTGACACCGACACGTCTGCTCGCGCGTGGCAGCTGGAGCCGCCGCCGGCCGGCACCTGCTTCCGCATCGTCGAGATCGCGCCTGCTGGCGACGAGGGCGAGCAAGACGAAAATCAACCCGATGGCGACGGCGACCGCATCAGCCCGGCCGGCGGCGGTGATGCGCTCGACGCGGCACACGAGGCCTTTCAGGACGCGCACGCGACCGGCACGCTGGACTACGTCACGGTGCTGCGCGGGGAAGTGGTACTGGTGGTCGGCGGCACCGAGGTCACCCTGCGGCCAGGAGACTCGGTCGTCCAGCAGCCAGGCGTGCCGCACGACTGGCAGAACCGCTCGGCCGAGCGAGCCGTCATGGTCGGCGTCCTGCTCAGCGCCAGGTAGCCGGGCGGCCGGCGGGCCGCGGCCAGACGTGGCTACCTGGCGATGAGCACGATCCAGACTGGGCCGCGAGCGAAGGTCATCGGCCGCCCGTCGGCCGTGCTGAACGTGGTGCCTTCGCCGGCCAGCGGGCGGGACCAGCGTGCGTCCCAGAACCTGCCATCGCGCAGCACGACGGCAGTCCCCGATCCGATGCTCTTTGCGTAGGGCGAGGTGACGCCCGCGCGGTGGAAACGCGAGGGCCGCACCGTCGTGTACTGGATGACCACGGTGGCCGCGCTGAGCTGGCCGTCTTCAGTGCTCATCGCGGGAGAGCCATCCATCCGCACCAGCCAGCGGTGCTTCGCCGCAGACCAGCGGAACCCGAACGACGCGGCCGGATAGGCGACCGAGCGCGACTTCGTGACGCGGCCACCCGGCGGGGCCGGCCCGAACCGGAAGCCGATGCCGTGTGCCTTGCTCGCCCCGCGCGCCTCGGCCAGCAACTGGCGGGTACGGGCGTAGAGGTTGTCCGGGGCGAACCTGCCCGGGTCGCGGTAATACCCGCCGGCCAGCCCGTCGTACAGGTCGACGATCCGCGCCCTGTGCACGAGCGGGAGCAGGCGGGGGTCGGCGCCCGAATAAGCAAATGCAGGCCGGCCGAACTGCCGCAGCAGCTCGATGTCATCCTCCCGGCTGCTTCGGACCGGCCCGATGACGGGCGGGAAATGCGCGGAGAACACGGCCATAAGGCGGCTGAGCCCGCCCTCAACTGGCAGCACGTAGACGATGTCGGCGCGGGTCAGGCCGGTCTGCGGGCGGGCAGGCGCCAGGTTGTCGATCTTCACGATCAGGACCGGCCCGAGCTTCCGCACCGGCTCACCGGTGAAGGGAGACAGGATTACCTGCGCTGGCGACGGCGAATGCCCGGGCTGGGTCCGCAGCGGCGCTGATCCGGCGGTGAGCACCACGACCAGGCCGATGACGAGCCCGGCCGCGGCCAGGCCGGCCGCCGCCGCGATCACGATCTTCCGGCGATCCCACACCATGACGCCACCCCAGCGGTAACGCGAGGAGTACGGCTCCGTCTCGATGCCCGCGCGGGCGGCCTGCCCGCACGGGCACGCTATCCCCGCTTGCCTGGGCGGGCCAAGAGGCGTAAGTCCCGGCCGCATTGCCGGGTGTGCCGGACGGGTTGTTCGCCCCGCGCGACCCGAGCGGCGATTCGACCGCGGGACATGCTCGCCCTCGGTCAGGCGCGGGCAACCAGGTAGCGGAACGAGTTGTCTTGCCGGTAGCCCCCGCCGGGCTGGCGGCTACCCGTGAAAGCCTTGGTCAACGCATCGCGGGTGGCCCGCTCGCCGGCGTGCTCGATGGCTCGGCGTGCAGGGCCAGAGCTGAGCTGCGCGCGCACAGCAGTGGCGAGGTCCGGGTAGACGAATGGGGTCGGAACATCGCCGGCGTGGTCCGGGTTCAAGCACCAGCCGGGACTTGCCCACGCCGGCCTCACCGCTCAGGAACACCAGTTCCCCAGAGCCGCGGAGCGCACTCGCTGCAGCGGCCCGCAACGTGACGAGCTCCACGTCGCGGCCCACTACTACCGGGCAAAGCACCTGAGCCACACCGCCAGTGTCTCCCTTGCCCAGCCCTCCCGCGAGCCGGGACGATCACCGCCACCCGGGACCGCTTGCGGTGCACATCGATGTCGGCGCAGACAGCCGACGGTATCCTTGCGGGACGGTTACTCGCGATCAGCGGTCCTCTGGGTTCTTGCTGGTCAGAGAGTGGCGGAGGATAGGAGATTCGAACTCCTGAGGGGTTGCCCCCAACACGCTTTCCAAGCGTGCGCCCTAGGCCACTAGGCGAATCCTCCGTCGGCCAGCCTACCGACTTCCGGCTGGTGCCGGATGCCCTGCCGCGGATCGGGGACAGCCGCGCCCGGCGGCTGGCTAGACTGAGGGATAGACCCCTCGCACGACGTTTATCCCGCCAACTCCCCCAGGGCCGGAAGGCAGCAAGGGTACGCGGGCTCTGGCGGGTGTGCGGGGGGTCCCTTCCGTCCTGGTAAGGATGAGGTCATGGCAGGCGACGTCCCCAATCCCGCCCCAGTGGATTCAGCAGAGCCCGGGGCTGCCGGAATCCGGCTGGCGCTGTACCGGAAGTACCGGCCCGCCACTTTCGCCGAGCTCAAGGGGCAGGACCACGTCACCGAACCGCTCCGGCAGGCGCTGCGCAGCGGCCGGGTCAACCATGCCTACCTCTTCAGCGGCCCGCGCGGCTGCGGCAAGACCTCCAGCGCCCGGATCCTGGCGCGCTCGCTGAACTGCGAGCAGGGCCCGACCCCCGACCCGTGCGGCAAGTGCGCGTCCTGCATTGCGCTGGCCCCGGCCGGGCCCGGCAGCATCGACGTCATCGAGATCGACGCGGCGTCGCATGGCGGCGTGGATGATGCCAGGGACCTGCGCGAGCGCGCCTTCTACGCCCCGGTGTCCGCCCGCTACAAGATCTACATCATCGATGAAGCTCACATGGTGACCGGAGGCGGCTTCAACGCCCTGCTCAAGCTGGTCGAGGAGCCGCCGCCGCACCTGAAGTTCGTCTTTGCCACCACGGAGCCCGAGAAGGTCATCCCGACTATCAGGTCCCGGACCCATCACTACCCGTTCCGGCTGGTGCCGCCCGGCGTGCTGCGGGAACTGCTTGAGGAGATACTCGCCAGCGAGGGGGTCGCGTACGAGCCTGCCGTGCTGCCGGTCGTCGTCCGGGCCGGCGCTGGCTCGGCCCGTGACTCGCTGTCCATCCTCGACCAGCTGCTCGCGGGCTCCGGCGAGGAGGGGCTCACCTATGAGCGGGCGATCGCCCTGCTCGGCCACACCGATGCGGGCCTGCTTGATGAGGTCACCGACGCATTTGCGGCCGGTGACGGCGCGGCGATCTTCCGCGCCATTGACCGCGTGATCGAGGGCGGGCACGAGCCGCGCCGGTTTGCCGCCGACCTGCTCGACCGGCTGCGCGACCTGATCGTGCTCGCCGCGGTGCCCGACGCAGGGGAAACGGGCCTGCTTGACGCGCCGGCCGACCGGCTTGAGCGGATGCGCAATCAAGCGGCAGAGTTCGGCCAGGCCCGCCTGACCAGGGCCGCCGAGGTCATCAACGCAGGGCTGGTCGAGATGCGCGGCGCGACGTCGCCGAGGCTGCTGCTCGAGCTGATGTGCGCCCGGGTGCTGCTGCCCGCCGCGGCGACGGGCGAGCGGGCCATGATGGCGCGGCTCGAAGCGCTTGAGCACAAGCTCGCGGGCGGGGCAGGGACCGGCGCAGCTGGTCACGGCCAGCCCGCGGCGGCGAAGCCGGGTACCGGGCCGGCGCCCGAGCATGGGCCCGGGCCCGGGACCCAGGAAGTCGGCCGGCCAGCAGGCACCGGCCGGCCAGCAGGCACCACCCGGGCCGCAGGCACTACCCGGCGGGCCGCCGCCGCACGGCAGGCCGAAGATGCGTCCCTGGCCACCGGCAGCCCGCCTGCCACTGGGAGCCCGCAGCCCGCCAGCCCGCAGGCCGCCGGCCGTCCGCAGGCCGCCGGCCGTCCGCAGGCCGCCAGCCGTCCGCAGGCTGCCGGCCCGTCGGCGGCCGGCCGTCCGCAAGCCAAGAGCGAGGGCGAAGGCAAGGACGAAGGCGAGGATGCGCCCGGGGCCGAGCCCGCCGCGGCCGCGGCCAGCGCGTCCGCTCAGCGCGGCCAGCGAAGCGAGGACGTCAGCCGGCCGGCCAGCGCAGGCGGCGGCCCCGAATCGATCGGTGATCGCTGGCCAGAGATTCTCGAGGCGGTAAAGCGCGAGCGCAAGGTCGCCTGGATACTGCTCGGCAATGCCACCGTGGACTCGATCAGCGACGGCGTCCTGACCCTGAGGTTCGCCAGGGAAGGCGAGGCCAAAGGCTTCACCGGCAGCGGCTGCGATCAGGATCTTTCTCGCGTGCTGCAGGCCATGTTCGGTGCCGCTCCGCAGATCAGGACGACCGCAGCCGGATCAGACAATTCATCCGGCCAGGCCGGATCACCCGGTTACGCAGGAGCCTCGGCCGGCCCCGGCCGCCCTGGCCGCGGCGGCCGGCAAGGCCAGCAGGCAGCAGGCAGCGGGCAGGCCCCCGGCCATGCGGAGCCGCCCCGGCGGCGGCAGCCCGCCAAGCCTGATGACGATTTTCCGGAGGACCCAGGGCCCGGCGAAGGCCCGCCGGGCAGCCAGGGCGGCGTCGGCGACTCGCTGACCGGCATGGACCTCATCGAGCGCGAGCTTGGCGGCAAGGTCATCGAGGAGCTCGGCGACTAGCTGCCGGTGGCTAGCGCTCGCCCCTGCCCGGCGGCTAGCGCTCGTCCCCGTCCGGTGCCAGGTTCCGGCCGATCGGAGGTGCGATGCTGCCATGGCGCCCCGGCAGGCTTAGGCTCGGAGGCGACAGGCGGTTGCCGTCGCGCTACCCGGCGCGGCGGCGGCTCGCGGGCTCGCCGCGAAGGCGATGACAGCGGATGGGAGCAACGTGGATCCTGGCGGTCAGCTGGACATGCAGCAACTGCTTGCGGCGGCGCAGAAGATGCAGGAACAGCTCCTGAACGCGCAGGAGGAGCTGGCCGACGCGGAGGTGGAGGGCTCGGCAGGCGGCGGTCTCGTGAAGGCCATCGTCAACGGGCAGGGCGAGCTTGTGGACCTCACCATCGCCGCCGCCGCCATCGATCCGGCCAGCCCGGAGGAGTCCGCGCAGACGGTGGCTGACCTCGTGCTCGCCGCAGTCCGCGATGCGAACCGCGCGGCCGGCGAACTGCAGCAGCAGAAGATGGGCCCCTTCGCGGCCGGCTTCGGCGGCACGCCAGGCGGCGAGTCTGGCCTGCCCGGATTCCCCGGCCTGCCCGGCCTCACCGGGCCAGACACCGGGCCAGACATCGGGCCAGACACCGGACCAGGTGCCGGTCCTGGCGCAGGTTCCGCGGGCGGGCCCTGAGGTGTACGAAGGCGTTGTGCAGAGCCTCATCGACGAACTCGGCGCGCCAACGTGGCCGAGGAAGACGAGTGCCGCATTTGCCGGGACCAGCGGCGCGATCCGGCGGTGATCTGCGTGGTGGAAGAGCCGAAGGACGTCGCGGCGATTGAGAAGATCCGCGAGTTCCGCGGCCGCTACCATGTGCTCGGCGGCGCGATCAGCCCCATCGACGGGGTCGGCCCGGAAGATCTGCGGATCAAGGAGCTGATGACGCGACTGGCCGACGGCACCGTCACCGAGCTGATCCTCGCCACGGACCCTAATCTCGAAGGCGAGGCTACGGCGACGTACCTGGCGCGGCTGATCAAGCCTCTCGGGATACGGGTCACCAGGCCAGCGAGTGGCCTGCCGGTTGGCGGCGAGCTTGAGTATGCGGACGAGGTCACCCTCGGACGCGCGTTCGAAGGACGGAGGCTGATCGATGTGTAGGGCACCGGACCCGGGCCTGCCGCGACTGCGGGGCGGGTCATGGTGAGCGCCGGCGAGGATCAGGACACGGCCGCCAGGCCGGGTGAGGACTGGCGTCCGCTCGCCAACCAGATCGCCAGGAACGCGCAGGACTACCTGGACGGAATGGCCGCGCTTGCCAGGGGCGAAGGCGGCGAGGAAACCGTCCCGCTGCTGCTGCTCGAGGTGGCCCAGATCCTGCTGGCCGGGGCAAAGCTAGGCGCTAGCAAGGACGTCATACTGCCGGGCAACTGGGAGCCCGACGTCGGTGCCGATCCCGACCTTGACCTGCTGCGCACCGGCCTCGCGGCCCGGCTGCTTGATTGCGACGAGTACGCGGAGCTCTTCGATCCCTACGCGGACACCCGGGCAACTCCGTTTCGGCTGTCCGATGATCTAGCCGCGGTGGCGGCTGACCTTATCCACGGGCTCAAGCACTACGAGGCTGGCCGCTCTTCCGAGGCCCTGTGGTGGTGGCAGTACTCGTACGTGAACCACTGGGGCCTGCACGGCGGCGCGGCCATGCGGGCGCTGCACGCCGTCGTCGCGCATGCCCGGCTGGACGTCGCGGAGGAGAGCACCACCGGCTGACCAGCCGCCCGCGCGGGAAACCGCGGCCAGGACGCGGGGCCGGCCCGGTTTGAGCTGCCCGCTGGATAGACTCAAGCCGACTCCCCAGCCAGCAGCCTGACCGAAGGAGCGGCGGCCCTGTGGCCCTGGTCGTACAGAAGTACGGTGGATCCTCGGTAGCCGACGCCGACGGCATCAAGCGTGTTGCCCAGCGCATCGTCGCGACCCGCAAGGCCGGCGACTCCGTGGTCGTGGTGGTGTCTGCCATGGGCGATACCACCGATGAGCTGCGCGATCTGGCCAATCAGGTGAGCCCGCTGCCGCCCGGCCGCGAGCTGGACATGCTGCTGACCGCCGGGGAGCGGATAGCGATGGCGCTGCTGGCCATGGCCATCGCCAATCTCGGCCTGGAGGGCCGCTCGTTCACTGGCTCGCAGGCCGGCGTGATCACCGACTCCGCGCACGGCAAGGCCCGCATCATCGACGTGACGCCCGGCCGGATCCAGGTAGCCCTTGATGCTGGCGCCATCCCCATCGTGGCCGGCTTCCAGGGCGTGTCACAGGACACCAAGGACATCACGACGCTCGGCCGGGGCGCCTCCGACACCACTGCGGTCGCGCTCGCGGCGGCCCTGAATGCCGATGTGTGCGAGATCTATACCGACGTGGACGGCGTGTTCACCGCTGACCCGCGCATCGTGCCCGGCGCACGGCGCATCCCGCGGATCTCCTACGAAGAGATGCTGGAGATGGCCGCCTGCGGCGCGAAGGTCCTGATGCTGCGCTGCGTTGAGTACGCGCGGCGGTACGGCATCCCGATTCACGTGCGCTCGTCATTTAGCAACAGGAAAGGCACCTGGGTTAGCGACGCAGCGCGGGAGACGGAGGGCGAGGAAGTGGAGCAGGCGATCATCTCCGGCGTTGCCCATGACCGGAGCGAGGCGAAGATCACTGTCGTGGGGGTGCCGGACAAGGTTGGCGAGGCGGCCAGGATCTTCCGCGTGATCGCCGCCGCCGCGATCAACATAGACATGATCGTGCAGAACGTCTCGGCCGCCGCGACCGGCCGCACCGACATCTCGTTCACCCTGCCGCGCGAGGACGGCCAGGCGGCCATGACATCGCTGCGGCAATTGCAGGACGAGGTGGGCTTCGAGTCGCTGCTTTACAACGACAGGATCGGCAAGGTCTCGGTCGTCGGGGCCGGTATGCGCTCACATCCCGGGGTCAGCGCCACCTTTTTCGGCGCGCTGGCCGAGGCGGGGGTGAACATCGAGATGATCTCGACATCGGAGATCCGCATCTCGGTCGTCGTGGACGAGAACGATGTCGGCGCAGCCGTGCACGCCGCGCACACGGCGTTCGACCTCGGGGCAGGCCAGGAAGCGGCGGTTATCTACGGCGGGACGGGCCGGTGACCCGCAGCCAGCGCAGCGGGCCGGTACTCGCCGTCGTCGGCGCCACCGGCGCCGTCGGCACTGTCATGCTCGACATCCTGTCCACCAGGGACGACATCTGGGGCGAGATAAGGCTGGTCGCCTCGCCGCGGTCGGCAGGCAGGCGGCTGCGGGTCCGCGGCGAGCGGACCGAGGTCCTCGGGCTTGCCCCGGACGTATTCGATGGCGTTGACCTGGCCATGTTCGACGTGCCCGACGAGGTGTCGGTCACCTGGGCGCCGGTCGCCGCCGAGCGCGGCGTGGTGGTAATCGACAAGTCCGGGGCGTTCCGGATGGACCCGCAGGTTCCCCTCGTCGTACCGGAGATCAATCCCGGCCAGGCCGCCATCAGGCCCAAGGGAATCATCGCGGTGCCGAACTGCACCACGCTTTCGCTGATCGTGCCGATGGCGGCGCTGCACCGGGCATTCGGCCTGCGCGAGCTGGTCGTCGCCTCGTATCAGGCGGCATCGGGGGCGGGCCAGGCAGGCGTCGAGTCGCTCTATGACCAGCTGGGCAAGGTGGCGGGGAACCGGACCCTCGGCCAGCGGGCTGGCGACCTGCGCGGCGTGCTCGGCGACCTCGGGCCGTTCCCGGCGCCCCTCGTGCTCAACGTGGTGCCGTGGGCCGGCTCAGTCAGGGCCGAGGGCTGGTCGTCGGAGGAACTGAAGATCCGTGACGAGTCGCGCAAGATCCTCGGCATGCCGGACCTGAAAGTGTCGGCGACCTGCGTGCGGGTGCCCGTGGTGACCACCCACTCGGTCGCCGTGCACGCGGTCTTCGACCGCGACGTCACCCGCGGCGAAGCGCAGCGGGTGCTCAGCGGCACGCCCGGAGTCGTGCTGCTTGACGATCCGGCCGGCGCGGAATACCCGACGCCCTCAGACGTGGTCGGCACCGATCCCACCTGGGTGGGCAGGGTGCGGCAGAGCCTGGACGACCCGACGGCGCTCGACCTGTTCATCTGCGGCGATAACCTGCGCAAGGGCGCAGCGCTGAACGCCGCCCAGATCGCCGAGCTGCTCGTCCCCGAGTTCGCGCCGCGCTAGCCGGCGCCCGGCAAATGGTTTGACCCCGGCGGCACCGGAATCTACGGTCAATGCGGCGGGCGGATGCTGCGGTCAGATGCGGCAAGAGCAGCCGGGCCGCGGCAACTGTCCGCGGAGTGTTAACGCGATATATCTTGACATTCGGCGGCCTCGTCCGGTAATCAGTAAGAGCGGCCGCGTCCGATGAGTCTGGAAGAGCGGCCGCGTCCTATAACCAGGAGGACGGACCGGGGCAGCCGGCCGTCGCTGACCTAGGGGATCGGATGAGCAGAGTCAGCGCTATCGCCAGCATGCCAGGCGGACGCCGGGCCAAGTGGATCGTACTGGCCTTCTGGCTGATCGTGGTGGTCGCGGCCGCGCCGCTGTTCGGCAAGCTGATGGGTGCCGAGAAGAACGACGCCAAGTCGTGGCTGCCCGCCAACGCGGAGTCGACAAAGGTCCTGGACCTGCAGTCGCATTTCCAGTCGCCCAACGTGTTCCCTGCCGTGGTGGTGTATGACCGAGCCGCGGGCCTGACGGCCGCCGACCGGGCGAAGGCAGCCGCTGACGCCAAGGCCTTCGCCGGGGTCGCAGGCGTGCTGCCCAGGCAGGTCGCAGGTCCGATCTATGCCAGGGACGGCCGGGCGATCGAGACGATCGTCCAGGTCAACCTCGGCAAGAAGGGCTGGAACGGCGCCGGGACGGCTGCCGACGCACTCCGCGGCATCGCCCGTTCGAACGCGCATGGCCTGACCGCCCACATCACCGGCCCGCTGGGCTCCGCGGCCGACTCAAGCAAGTCGTTCAAGGGCATCGACAGCACGCTTCTGTTTGGCGCGCTCGCGGTCGTTGTCGTGCTGTTGCTGATCACCTATCGCAGCCCGGTGCTGTGGCTGCTGCCGGTGTTCCCCGTGATCGCCGCCCTGATCAGCGCCGTTGGATTGATTTACCTGCTCGCAGTGCACGCGGGCCTGACCGTCAACGCGCAGAGCGCCGGAATCCTGTACGTGCTTGTCTTCGGTGCGGGTACCGACTACGCGCTGCTGCTCACCGCCAGGTACCGTGAAGAGCTGCGACGGCACGAGGACCGGCACGAGGCGATGGCCGTGGCCCTGCGCCGGGCCGGCCCGGCAATCATCGCGAGCGCCGGCACCGTGATCCTGAGCCTGCTGACGCTGGTTGTCGCCGAGCTGAACTCCACCAAGGGACTTGGACCGGTGCTGGCCATCGGCATCGCGGTTGCATTGCTCGCGATGATGACGCTGTTGCCGGCCCTGCTGGTGATCTTCGGCCGCTGGATCTTCTGGCCCGCACGACCGAGGTACGGCTCGGCCGAGCCGACCACCAGGGGCCTCTGGGCGCGAGTCGGCGGGCGCATCGCCGCACGGCCGCGGGTTGTCTGGGTGACGACGGCGGTCGTGCTCGGCGCCATGGCGCTGGGCCTGACCGGCCTGAAGGCCAGCGGCCTGACCAACGCCGAGTCCTTCCGCGGGCGTCCGGACTCGGTGATCGGGCAGCAGGTGCAGGCGCGTCACTTCCCGGCCGGCGCGGGGCAGCCCGTGGTCGTCATCGGCAGCACGCCGCACGCCGCACAGCTGCTCTCGGCGTTCAAGGCCACGCCAGGGATCACCGGCGTGACCCCGCCCGCGGCCGAGTTCGGCCACGCCTACCTGCAGGGAACGCTCACCGCGCCGCCGGACAGCCAGGCCGCGTACACCACCATCGACCGGGTGCGGGCGGCGGTGCATGCGGTTCCCGGGGGTCATGCCATGGTGGGCGGTAACACCGCGATCAATCTTGACATCCAGCGTGCTGCCGCCCATGACCGCAACCTGATCATTCCGGTCGTCCTGGCCGTCGTGTTCATCATCCTGGCGCTGCTGCTGCGGGCGATCGTCGCACCGGTAATGCTCATCGCCACCGTGGTGCTGTCGTTCGGTGCCGCGCTGGGCGTCAGCGCGCTGGTCTTCAACAACCTGTTCAACTTCGGCGGCGCGGATACCTCGTTCCCGCTTTTCGTCTTCGTCTTCCTGGTGGCCCTCGGCATCGATTACAACATCTTCCTGATGACCCGGGTACGGGAGGAGGCGAAACGTCACGGCTCCCGGGCCGGCGCGCTGACCGGGCTGGCGGCCACCGGCGGGGTGATCACCTCGGCCGGCGCTGTGCTGGCCGGGACGTTCGCCGTCCTGGGCACGCTTCCCGTTACCTTCCTGACCGAGCTCGGCTTCGCGGTGGCCTTTGGTGTGCTGCTCGATACCATCGTCGTCCGTTCGGTGCTGGTGACCGCGCTCAACCTTGACATCGGTCGCCGGGTGTGGTGGCCGAGCAAGCTCGCGAGGGAGTCCGTCCCGGAACCCGGTCAGCTGGCCGGCCGGCCCACCGCCGTCTCGTAATCCGCGGATTCATCACCTGGGGAGTTGGGCCGGCCGGCCGAGAAGCCGGCCGGCCGAGAATGCTGGCCGCTCCGTCGAGATTGCTGAGGCAGCGGAATAGGGACTGCGTGGCCACACACAGTCCCGGTTAAGCCGGCCGCGGCACGGAATGTTAACGCCGTGGCAAGTAAACAGTCCGGCCATGTGGTTAATTCTGGCTATCGGAGATTATCCGGCGATCGCGCGGGTAAACATCCCGCGGGCCAGCATGCGCGGCCGGGCTATCGGTAACCAGCCGGGCGCATATCGCGGGGCCCAGGAAGCAGTTCTGCAGTCGGCTATCCCGGGGGAGGGTACGTTGACTATGCAAGGCGGCAACTGGCGCCCGGCCACTGCCCGGAATGCCGGCAGGCCTGCCGGGCCTGCCGAGCCAGCCCTGGTGCTGTCGCAGTGAGTGTCTCGCCGGGCGATTCCGGCCCGGAAGCTATGGGCCCGGTCAGCGGCCGTCCGGCCCGCTGTGCCGTTGCGAGGCGCATCATTTCCTAACTGCGCCCGCCGGCATCCCGCGATCCGAAGATGCGCTTGCGCGCCCATGTTGCCATGCCGCGAGCGCCGATAAAGGAGTCAGCCATGCCTACGGATTACGCCATGCTCAGCACCTACCCGCCGACTCAATGCGGGCTGGCCACGTTCAGCGCGGCATTGCTCGCGCACCTTCCGGAGCCAGGCGACAATGTGGGCGTCGTGCGGGTTCTCGACGGGCCGACGCCACGGAATTCGCCGCTCATCGTGCATGACCTCATGAACGGCTCAGCCGCGAGTGCGGCGGACGCGGTCGGGGTTATCGACGACTTCGACGTCGCGATCGTGCAACACGAATACGGCATCTACGGCGGGCATGACGGCGCAGACCTCATTCCGTTGCTGACCGCATTGACCGTGCCGAGCATTGTGGTCCTGCACACGGTCCTGGCGGATCCGACTGATCATCAGCGCATGGTCCTCGACGAGGTCATCGCCGCAGCCGACACGGTCGTCACGATGACGCAGACCGGGCGCTCCCGGGTGCTGGACATGTACGGCACGAGTCCCGACAAGGTTTTCGTGATACCGCACGGCGCCGCGGGCACCCTGGCGGCCAGGTCGGCGTCGCACCGCAGGCCTGGCGGTCCCCGGGTCCTGACCTGGGGCCTGCTGGGGCCGGGCAAGGGAATCGAGCACGCGATCGAGGCGGTCGCCCTGCTGAGGGATGACGGGCTCCGGGTGGACTACACGGTGGCTGGCCAGACCCACCCCCGGGTGCGCGCCCGCAGCGGCGAGGCTTATCGCCAGTCGCTGCAGGCGCTGGCGCGCGTCCGCGGCGTCGACGACACCGTGCATTTCGACGACCGCTACCTCCCGGTCAGCGCGCTGGTCGATCTCGTCGGCACCGCGGACGTCGTGCTGCTGCCTTACGACTCGGTGGATCAGGTCACCTCCGGGGTCCTGATCGAGGCCGTCACGGCAGCGAAGCCGGTAATCTCGACCAGGTTCCCGCACGCGGTCGAGCTGCTCAGCGGCGGCGCCGGGCTGCTCGTCGAGCGGAAGGACCCGGCCAGCATCGCCGCTGCGCTGCGCAGCACGCTCACCGAACCGGGCCTGTCCGGCCAGATGAGCCGCCACGCGGCGGACATCGCGCCGCAGCTACTGTGGCCGGCGGTGGCGGCCTGCTACCGGGAACTGACCTCCGCGCTCACCAGGACCCCGGCGGGAGCTGCGCTATGAGCTGTCCAGAAGCACCGTTCCAGCATCTGCAACGGATGACCGACGAAATCGGCCTGCTGGAGCACGCCAGCGGAATCGTGCCCAGGTATGAGCACGGCTACTGCGTCGACGACGTGTCGCGCGGCCTGATCGTGATCTGCCGGGAGCCATCGCCAGCCGATGAGCTCGTCGCCCTGGCTCATCGTTACCTCAGCTTCCTCGTGCAGGCGCAGGCGGCAGACGGCAGGTTCCGGAATCGCCTTGGCTATGACCGCCGCTGGCATGACCAGCCCGGCACCGAGGACTGCTGGGGGCGCGCCATGTGGGGCCTCGGCACGGCCGCGCTTCGGGGGCCGGCGCCGGGTATCCAGTCAGAATCTCTTGCCCGGTTCAGCCAGGGCGCGCAGGCCCGGTCGCCTTGGCCGCACGCGATGGCCTTCGCCGCGCTCGGCGCCGCGGACATTCTGGACGCCTGGCCCGATCACTCGGGCGCGCTCAGCCTGCTGGCCAGCGCGGCCGACACCATCGGCGAGCCGGCCGCGGACCCGGCCTGGCCCTGGCCGGAGCCGAGGCTCAGCTACGCTAACGGGGCGATCGCCGAGGCGGTCGTCGTGGCGGGTGAGAAGCTTGGTGATGACAAGGTGCTGCGCGATGGCCTGCGGATGCTCGAATGGCTGCTGGCAGGCGAGATCAGGCATGGCCACCTGTCGGTGGTGCCGGTCGGCGGCTGGGGTCCGGGCGAGCCGCGCCCGGCGTTCGACCAGCAGCCGATCGAGGTGGCCGCGCTTGCTGATGCGTGCACCCGGGCGGCAGCCGTCACCGGCGACGCGAGCTGGCTGGCGGCCGTGCAGCTGTGCGTGGCCTGGTTCCTCGGCGACAACGACGCCAGGGTTCCCTTGCTTGACGAGCAGACCGGCGGCGGCTGCGACGGCCTCACGGCTACCGGCCGTAACGGCAACCAAGGCGCCGAATCCACGATCGCCATGATCTCCGTGCTACAGCAGGGGCGCCGCCTGATCGCCGCGTCGCGGTGACTGGCCCAGGCTCGGCGAGCGGGTTGCTGACCCGGACGCATCATCGGCTGCGGCCGGACGCATCCCGCACGCTGAGCCGGCTGTTCGTGCCCGGCCAGGAGCACCTGATCCGGGGCGAGTCGCGGGCGATGGCCGTCATTGATCGCGTGCTGGCGATGAGCGAGGCAGAGGCTGCCCGCACGCTCGCCCGGACAATGGCCAGGTTCTCCGGCCGGTACCGCGACCTGGCGGAAACCCTGGAGCGCAACTTCGGGCTCGTGGCCCACCGGCTCGGCGGCGAGATCGAGGTCGGCTGTGCGCGGCGGCGACTGATCGGGGCGTATTTCACCCAGCAGTACGCGCTGGAGGCTGCTGCGCTGTTTAACCCGTCGATCGTGCCGCATCCCGACCAGGCTGGCTGCGCCGCGGGCGAGGTCCGGTTCGTGCTGAGCCTGCGGGCGGTCGGCGAGGGCCATCTGTCCAGCATCGAGTTCAGGACCGGCACGGTGAGCGGGGTCAGCGAGATCAGCATTGACCCGCCCGGCCGGTTCCCTGATATCGGGCGCTCCCGTCCGGTCGCCTACGACCGGAGCCTCTTCCAGGAGAAGCTCGCCGAACTCGGCCATGAGGACGAGAACGCGCAGTTCCTGTGGAGCCTGCTGCCACCGAGGTTCAGCATGGCCGAGCTCGATGCGGCGGTCGGCGAACTGGCTCTGCAGCAGGTGATGCGCGGCGACTCCGTGGGGCTGGTGGACTGGGTCCGGTGGATGGCGGCATCCAACTACGAGGTCGACTTCAATGCCGAGCACGCCATTTCCGAGCACGTGCTCTGGCCGAGCGGCCCGGCGGAAAGCCACGGCATGGAGGACGCGCGGTTCGTGCGCTTCATCGACGACGCTGGCGGCAGCCCGGTCTACTTCGCGACGTACTCGGCATTCGATGGCAGGCGGGTCGACTCGCACCTGCTCGAAACCGCGGACTTCCGCACCTTCACCGTCTCGCAGCTGGCTGGCCAGTCGACCAAGAACAAGGGCATGGCGCTCTTCCCCCGCCGGATCGGCGGCCGGTACGCGGCGCTCTCCCGCTGGGACAGGGAGAGCAACGCAGTCGCGTACTCGGCTGACGCCCGGCGGTGGGGCGAGGCGGTCACTGTCCAGGTGCCCGCCCGGCCGTGGGAACTCGTCCAGCTTGGCAACTGCGGCTCGCCGCTGGAGACCCAGGCCGGCTGGCTGGTGTTCACGCACGGGGTAGGGCCGATGCGGCAGTACTCGATCGGCGCCATCCTGCTCGACCTGGACGAGCCAGCGCGGCTGATCGCCGCGCTGCCCGAGCCGCTGCTGGTGGCCGACGAGTCGGAGCGCGACGGGTACGTGCCGGACGTGGTCTACTCCTGCGGCTCACTGCTGCACGGCGAGACGGTAGTGCTGCCGTACGGCTGCAGTGACTCCTGCGTCCGGTTCGCGATCGTCGACCTGCCGCGGCTGCTCGACCGGCTGCTCAGCGGGGCGTGATCTCCGCCATCTGCGACCAGTCATCACCGGGTACCTGCACGTTGATGATCTGCGGCGTCTCGGCGACCACGTCGGGCATCCATGCCATGGCGGCCTTGAAATGGTCGGAGTTCACGTGCGCCGCGGCGGCATCGTCCTGGAACGCCTCGATCAGCACGAACTGGTTCGGGTTGTCGGCGCTCCTGGACCACTCGAAGAAGATGTTGCCCGGCTCGCTCCTGGTGCCCTGGGTAAAGGGCTCGACGAGGGTGAGCCACTCCTCGCTCCGCTCGGGCCGGACGGTCATCTTGACGACGATGAAGATCATGGGGGGTTCCTTCGGCTTCGGCCTGCGGGTGGATGCGACCGTCGGGTTGCGGTTTGCCTCATCTTACGAACGGCGCCCTCGCCTGCCCGCCCCAGCCGGGGTGGTGCGGGATTGAGCGGCCGTCATGAAAGCCGCTTGCGTCCGCCGCGCCGGTTCCGGCTCGAGGTGGAGCTTGGCTCCATGCCACTCGCGTTCTTCCGGGCAGTCGAGGACACCGTGCGGGAGACGCTGCGGCAAGGCATCTATGGCTGGGCGGTAACCGACTGCACAGTCGCGATGACGCACTCCGGCTACCTGGCCCGGCACAGTCACGCTCACCAGGGCTTCAGCAAGAGCATGTCGAGTACGGGCGAGGACTTCCGCAAACTGACACCACTTGTCCTGATGAGCGCGCTGCGGCAGGCGGGAACGGTCGTCTGCGAGCCGATCCACCGGTTCCGGCTGGACGCGCCGGCCGACACGCTCGGACCGCTGCTGCCGACCCTGGCACGGCTGCACGCCGTGCTGCGAACACAGGTGACGAAGGACGCCACGTCGACGCTGCAGGGCGACATCCCGGCGGCTCGAGTGCACGAGCTGCGACAGCAGCTGCCGGCGCTGACGGGCGGCGAAGGCGTCGTGGAGTGCGCCTTCGACCGTTACGAACCCGTGAGCGGCACGATCCCGACCCGGCCGCGATCGGACTGCAACCCACTCAACCGCGACGAATACCTGCTGCGCGTCGCACGACGGGCGAGCCGTCCCGCGAGCGAGCTGCGGGAGACCGGCGAGTGATTCCGCGCGCTACCAGGGCTGCTGCGGTGACAGCTTCAGCCGGGCTTGCAGCAACGGGGTGACCGCGCGGGTTTCGCTGCCCGCGACACGGTACAGCTCAGCGATCGCGTCGTGGGTGATCCCGGCCTCACCTGCCCGGTAGCCGACCATCCGGTGGATCGCGGCGGCTAGCACGCTTGGCCGGTGCACGGCCAGGAACTCGGAACCTTCGCTAATCCGCCACCATGCGGCCAGGCAGCGCAGCGCGAGCGGGAGCCCGTGTGCCGGGGGGACCTTCCGCCATAGCCGGACCGCCACCGGGTCGAGGTCGCAGCCCGGCTCGGGGAATCCGTGGAACATGCGCGCCGAGGCGGAACTGAACAGCCACCTGGGCGATGGCAGCCGGGCCGATACCCAGCTCCCGAACGGGAGCACCTCGGCGACCTGCCGCGTATCCGGGTGCCACCGCAGCAGGTAGTTGTACTTGGCACGGCCAGTGTGCAGAGATCCGCAGGTACCCGCCAGATCGCTGTCGCGCGGCGCCGAGGTGGCGAAGGTCAGGCGTTCCGGACGCTCGCCTGCCGCCAGGCCCACTGCCATGGTCGGCCCCGCTATGCCGTGCAGCCGGACGGCCGCGGCGGCCGGCGAGTCCGGAGCGCACAGCCGCCGTAGCGCCCGCAGGTTGCCCTCGCCGGTCACTGACCAGAACTCCATGGCCAGTTTCTCGCCCATTTTGGTCAGTGCCTGGCGGTTGAGCGGCTTGAGCCTAGCGGCCGGGGGCACCGGCCGGGAGGCTGCGGGTGCAGGCTTCGACCGCACTGCCGTGCCCGCAGCCCGAGCGCTGCCCTGCCCCGAGTTCGGCACCGCACGCTTCGCTGAGTCCGGCGCTGATCCCTTCCGATGGCCGTCGGCATGGGCGGAGACCGCGGGCTTGGGCGCGAGGATGGCAGGAGGCTGCTGCCCGGTCCGAGGCGCGGCCACCTTGGACAGGCAGCGCGAACAGCCGAGGTGGGTCTTGGCAGCCACAAGCGGCCAGCATGCGGCGTTCGCTCCGCACGCGGGACAGCGCACCGGCGCGAACGCGCCAGCAGGCAGCAACCACTCAAGCTCCAGCGGGAAGCGCCGCCCACCCCGCAGCACGTCAACCGGGAACCGCAGGGCAGGGACGCACAGCAGATGCAGCCGGTACGGGCGGATCTCATGCTGCGGCGTGTACTTTTCCTCGATCTCGGCCAGCCGCCGCTCTTCCTCCGCCCGGACGCTGTCCATCCGGGCTGCCAGCAACGCCTGCCGGTCCGGGGCGGCGTTCCCCTGGCGCCTGGCCAGCGAGCCGAGCGCCTCGGCGTAGTACTTCTTAGCCCTCGCCAGTTCCGCGTCCGCGGCTGCCCGTACCGACCCATTGGCGAGTACCCGGCACCGGCCAGCGGCTGCCTGGTCGAGCAGACGATGGGCCGCAGCAATGGCTGGCGGGACCGCCTGGAGATCCGGTGCGGCGCCCGCGGGCGAGCCATCCGCGGCGAGCCGCCGCATCCGCTTGACGGCCTGCTCTGGCAACTCGTGCCGGGACGGGACGTCCACCCAGCATTCCGCACGTTCACAGAACAGGTCGTCCGCGGACGCCGTATAGGTCACCAGCGCGCCAACCCGGAGCACCTGCCGCACGCTCCGCTCCACCGGGCCACCGGCGTCGATCCGGCCGTGATCAACGGGAAACGCCTCCCGCGCCTTCTCCAGCAGCCGCTTACCGTCCGGCGGTTGCGCGGCGGGGACCGCAAGCCTGAGCACGCCAGCATCGTCGGCCGACAGGACGTCCTCCGCGGCGGCCAACAGGAGCGGGTGCCCGGCCCCGAGCAACGCGACTCCGTCCTCGCGGGCAACATCGGCGTGCTCGGTGACGGCGAACTCCTCCGCCAGGCCAAGCCTGCGCTGCAGCTGCGGTGGGATCATCACAAGCGCGCTGTCGCCGGACCTTTCCCAGAGCCCGCCGCGCGACTCTATGTAACTCAGCCAGAACGCCAGCGCGCTATCCATCGTCACGCCACGCTCATTCCTGCCCTATCAGCTCATCGATATCGGTGCGATCCCGCAGGTACTCCGTCCTGGCCCGCGCCAGATTCTCCCCGATCTCTGCCAGCCGCTCGCCGAACTCGGCGTCGTCGCGGGCCTCGACGTAGGCGTCGAACACCGAGGTCTCGAAGTCGAAGTCGTCGTTGATCCTGCCCAAGATCATGTCAAGCTCCCCGATCACCAGCTCGAACAAGTTGATCTTGGTTTCGAGGACGTGCAGAATGCGCTGCTCGATGGTGCCGCGGGCGACAAGGTTAGTCAGCAGCACATCCCGCGTCTGGCCGACCCGGTGCAGCCGACCGAGCCGCTGCTCGATCTGCATCGGATTCCACGGCAGGTCGACGTTGACCATCACGTGGCAGAACTGCAAGTTACGTCCCTCACCCGCCGACTCGGTGCTCAGCAAGACCGGCACCTCCTCGCGGAACGCGCGGATTGCCTTCTCCTTGTCGGAACGAGCCAGGCTCCCGTGGTAGATGGCAGCGCGCATTCCCCGGCTGCTCAGCTCGCTGGCGAGGAGGTCCAGGGTCTGCCGGAAGGCGGTAAACACGAGTACCTTCTCGGGGGCGGCGCCGCGCAGCCTTGCCACCAGCTCAGCGGCCTTGCTCGTGGCCGTGATCGCCGCGGCCTGCCGGCCAAGGTCATCCCACCCCACCTTGACCAGGGTCGGGGCAACGGCAGCCGGACTTGACCCGGCCAGCCTGGCCAGGCTGCGCAGGGCCAGCCGACGAGACGGCCGGGCATCGGCTGCCTCCTGCCTGATCCGCGCGGCGATCCCCGCATACAGCGCCGCTTCCTCGGGGGAGGGCGTCACGAGCACTGTCTCGGCGAGGCGCTGCGGAAGCATCACGCTCACCTCGCTGCGGCGGTGCCGGACCATCACCTCCCTGGTTCTCGCGCGCAGCCCGGCCACGTTGCGCGGTGTCGCCACCTCGCCGGACCCGTGCTGGGCGCGAAACTGCGCCGGGGTGCCCAGCAGGCCGGGCGCGACCAGGCTCACCAGCTCGTAAAGATCCTGCAGCCTGTTCTCCACCGGGGTGGCCGTGAGCAGCAGCAGATACCGGGCGCTCAAGGCCCGCGCCAGCCGGCCGGAGGCACTGCGGGGATTGCGCAGCCGGTGAGCCTCGTCCATGATGATCGCATCCCACGGCTCGTGTGTCAGCGCCGACCTGAGCGGCTCTCGTCGCGCGGCAGCCAGTGAAGCGATCACCACCGGGTGATCCCTGCCAGCGTCCCACCCAGCGTTGCCGGCCATCGTGGTAGGCAACACAAACTTCCGCTCGAGTTCCTCCCGCCACTGCTGGGCAAGGCCCGCCGGCACGACCACAAGTGCCCGGTCGGCAAGGCCGCGCATCCGCAGCTCTGACAGCACCAGCCCGGCTTCGATCGTCTTGCCGAGCCCGACCTCGTCGGCAAGAATTGCCCGCCCTCGCATCCTGCGCAGCACCGCCTGCGCCGTCTGCCACTGGTAGTCAAAGGGCTCGAAGCCAAGCCTTGGCTGGGACAAGAAAGTGTCGAAACCCGGCCTGCTCCATACCTCCGCAGCGGCTTCGACCAACCTGGTGCGCTCCCCATCGACGGGCGCGCCTTGCCGCACGACGCCGAGAAGGGACAGATAGGGGGTCAGGACCTGGGACAGTTCGTCCAAGTGTGGCGAAGCGGCCGTCATCACGGAGGCCAGATTACCGGAGTTGGCCCGGCCTGTCCGGACAGCGAACACGCACTCGCAACCGTGTCGCCAGCTGGCTAGCGCGCTAACCGGCTGCAAGTGATCGGGTGTCAAGCCAGCTTCGCGGCCACCGATGCCGCGCTGCGCAGCAACCGACCGTCCGCTCCGGCAAGGACAGACTGGTACGCGGGCCTGGCCATGGCCTCCTCGATGAGGTCAGAGAGTTGCCTGATAAACGGGATCTCCGGGGTTATCCACAGATACCGCGCCAGGGAGCCGGGAATCGTGTTGATCTCGTTCACGAGTACCTTGGCCCCATCCGTCATGAAGTCGAGACGCGCGACCCCGCGTACCGCCGCGGCCTTCATGATCGCGGCCGCCTGGGTAACCACGGTCCCGGCAACCTCCTCGGCCAGAGCGGCAGGCAACTCGCGCGCGGCGCCAGCCATTCCTTCCTCAGGCACGTACTTATCCTGGTAGGACAGCAGCGGCCCGGAGCGCCTGATGGGCCGCTCGATCGCGGACAGCTGGCGATGCGGCCACGTCCTGAGGGCGATGTTGACGTCGTACCATCCCTTGAGGAATGGCTCCACGAGGGCTCCGGATACGTAGAGCGGGCTCGATTGCGCCAGCGCCCGCGCACTATCCAGGTCGTCCACCAGCTCAACGCCCAGAGACGACCCGCCGTAACGGGGCTTCACGATCAGGGGCGTTCCCAGGGCCTGCAGGGATGGCTCATCTGCGGTTGCCAGGTCCAGTCTCGGGATGGCGCTCACGCCTGCGTGCTCAGCGACAGCGGCGAAGGCAAGCTTGTCCATCCCGAGCGCCGCCCCGGCCTGGCTCGGGCCGGTATAGGGCACGCCCATCAGATCGAGCAGCCCTTGCAGCCGGCCGCATTCGCCGGGCGCGCCATGGCAACAGGCCACGACCGCCCTGAGCGTCATCGGGACGGGTCGGCCCAATCTGCGGCGGCGGCAAAACCCGCGTTCCGCGCCCAGGCCCACGAAAAGAGGCTCGGAACCGATCGGGGCCCCGTCCCGGAAGCTCGCGGCCTCGCGCCCCGCGCCGACGTTGTAGAAATCCCCGGCCTTGCTCCAGTAGATACCGATGGCATCGGTGCCGTTGTCATTCAGGCACCGCTCCGCCTGGAGGCCGGTCAGTACCGATACGTCGTGCTCGGGTCCTGGCCCGCCGAAGACGACTCCAACGTTGGTCTTGGCTTCCACAGATTTCTCCCTCCTTCCGTCCGATGAAGATCGCCGCGCCTTCCTCCCGGCGGCAGCTGGCAGTACCTGGCACGATCACGGGTAGTGATTCGGCAGGTCGTTCTCCCACAGCACGCCGTCCCCGGCGGTCAGGGCCGATCGAACCCACTCGCGGGCAGCGGCCCGGGATGGGACGGTGACGGTCTCCCCGTTCCGCGCGCCTGCCAGCAGTGCCCGGCGGTTGGTCCAGCCAACCACCACGAGCACGGCGTCGGCCTTGGCCACGGCCGCGGCGAAAGCACGGTTCGCCTCGTCCTGGTCAGGCCCTAGCTCCACCATTCCCGGGGTGACCACGGCCCGCCGATTCGGGCCAGGCACCGCGGATTCAAGCAGTTCAAGCGCATGTCTGGCGCCGCTCGGATTTGAGTTGTAGGTATCGTCGATCACCACAAGCCCGCTGCTGCCCACCCCCTGGGCGGCGCGGTGCGCCGGTACCGACAACTCGCTGACCCGACTGACCACCTGGCCGGGTGGCGCGCCAACCGCGAATGCCGCCGCCAGCGCGCACGCGATGTTGGCGAGGTGCAATCCCGGCTGGCTGTTGAAGGAGCCGATCACGGTGCCGCGATACCGGATGGTCACGATGTCATCATCGCGTTCGAGCGACACATCGAGGCCGGGCTGCCGATGAGTGCCGCAGCGCCAGACATCAGCGCCGCGTACTGAGCCCGCGATCTGCGCCAAACGCTCGTCATCGACGTTCAGGATCGCGACGCGAATTCCTTCGAGCAGCTCGGACTTGGCCCTGGCAACAGTGTCCAGCGTTTTCATGCGCTCCAGGTGCATAGGACCTATCGCGGTGATGATCCCGATTTCTGGCTTGACCCATGAGCACATCGCCCGGATCTCCCCGACGCCGTAGGTGCCCATTTCAGCGACCAGGACCTGAGTATCCGGGCCAATGTACTCGTTGACCGTCCTTGCCAGCCCGGCAGCGTTGTTCCAGCTCGCCGGGCTGGCGACAACGTCGAATATTCCGGTGAGGAGATCCCGGACGTGATTTTTCGTGGAGGTCTTACCATACGAGCCGGTGACGGCTATAACCCTTGGGGCGACCCGGTCCAGCGTGACCTGGGCCCTCGTCCGGTATTGCCGGGCGAGCCGCACCTCCACCGGGCGCACGATCAGCGCGGCGCCGTCGACAACGACGGGCACGCCGGCCGCGAGCATCCCGAGCGCGGCGGGCACGCCCAGCCACAGTACGAAGGCGGCAAGGAGCACCTCCAGCAGGACGCAGCCAGCCGCAAGCCTGCTGAGGCGCGCGGTGCGGACCATCCGCTGCTCTCTGCCGAGCAGTGGCATCGCTGCCGGGAAGGCTGCCGCGCCCGCGGCGGCCAGCAGGCCGCCGCCGACCGCGACCGCAGACGGACGTCCCGTCAGGGCCAGTAGCGCCGCCACGCCGAGCACCGGCGCAAGGACCTGGTTGGGTGGCCGCTTGCGCGCCCAGCGCAGAGCCGCTGTCAGGCACGCCCCCGGGATGTAGTGCTCCCGTTGCATGACGCGCAGCCACCGGAAATCGGCGATCACCATGGCA
>WNGQ01000874.1_pt1 | contig 31292 bp, 32 predicted proteins | sample 5407661 | NCBI WGS metagenome assembly WNGQ01 (sample SAMN13153382, study PRJNA577476) | soil metagenome | isolation source: 60 cm soil or saprolite under Garry oak tree replicate 2 | place: USA:California | collected 2016-06-15 | reverse complement strand
CGGGTCGACAATGCCTGCGCGATGCTCGCTGCCGGGAAGCGACGCGTTTGCTGCTTCGATCGGTCTGGGTTCTATAGTAAAAGCTTCAGCTCTCCTAAAGCGGCGATTTAGATGAATACAAGTTTGTCGGTCAGCCAATGGTTGTTGGCAAGGGACGTTTATTAACTGACGGTTTGAACCGCGCAGCGTCCAAAAAGCAAATTCCTATCAGTAACTAACTCACTCATGAGCGTTTATTCCGAAGCGAACGGAACGCCTAACCATGCGTTGCAGCGAACGGCTCCGGTCGCTGAGCTTGGGGTCGTTAGATGGTGATCTACGCATGAGCGGTGAGCAGATAGCGGTCGTTCTCAAATCCTTCGACGCGCCTGATGAAGTTCGCGTCATGCAGAACGGACGATTTGAGTTGGTGCATCTCGGCGGGATGACGATTGGTCGCGCTACTTACGAGCCGGGCTGGAAATGGAGCGAGCACGTTGGCCCGAGCGTCGGCGCGACTCGCTGCAATGTTGAACACGTTGGGTTAGTGCTCTCCGGCACTGCGGCGGTTGCATTCGATGATGGGCGCGTCGTCGAGCTGCGCGCGGGCGAGCTGTTTTACGTTCCGCCGGTGCCGCACGATAGCTGGGTCATTGGCGATCAACCGTATGTTTCACTGCACTTTGTTGGTGCAGAACGGTACGCCAAGTAAAAGGAAGGCTGAATGGAAGCGTCACCGCCTCTTGGGGAGATAATACGCATCAATGGAATAGAGATGTATTATGAAGTCCGCGGCGCCGGCGAACCGCTTGTTCTATTACATGGCGGGACCGGCGCAGGCGTTAACTGGAGTCTCATATTTAAAGATGCTCCTGCGGGATATCGGTTGATCGTGCCCGACCTGCGCGGACACGGCAGATCGACCAACCCGTCGGGGAAGTTCACGTTCAGGCAATCGGCTCTCGATGTGTTCGCAATGCTGGACCATCTGGGTATTGAACAATTCAAGGCGATTGGAGTGAGCCTCGGAGCGAAGACCTTGTTGCACATGGCTACTCAACAACCGGCGCGCATCGAGGCGATGGTGCTAGTGAGCGCAACACCGTACTTCCCAGAGCAGGCACGCGCAGTCATGCGGCAGGTCAGTCCAGACAACCGAACGGAAGCCGAGTGGGCGCAAATGCGCCAATGGCATAAGCACGGCGATGAGCAAATCCGCGCTCTCTGGAAGATGACGAACGCTTTCAAGGATAGCTACGACGACATGAATTTCACGCCGTCTTTACTATCGACTATTAAAGCGCGCACCCTCATCGTGCATGGCGACCGCGACCCACTTTATCCTATCGCCATGGCGGTAGAGTTATACAGCTCCATTCCTCACTCATACCTATGGGTCATTCCGAATGGCGGGCATGGTCCTATCTTCGGGGACATGGCGGATCGATTCGCCGAGGCGGCATTGGCATTTCTAAACGACGAATAGACCTGCCCGTGATGTCCAAATTTCCACGGCGATTGCGGTCAATCGCCACTACCTAAATTGGCCGACACTACAGGCCCCAAGTCTCGAGGATGTCGATTTTGGTAGAGATGTCGCGCCACGGCTTTGGATTGGGGCGACATGTCGCGGCTATTTATCTAACGCGAGTTGAAAACTTACGATGTTAAGATTCGCAACTTGCAAAGTTGCGCCACCGGAGCTCGATGGCTCTTCTCGGGGAAGGCGCAGTGTTTTAACGCCCCGATGCAAAAAAGTTGCCGCAAAACAGCCGACGCTGGACTATTGGTGGGAAGCATGCAAACCCGAGCGCAGCGCGATTTGCTTCAAAAGAGCTCAGCATCCGTTCCTGCCGCATTGCCCGCGGGGACACTTCAGGGAACGCTGGCGATCATCATGGGCGGCGGTGCGGGCACGCGTTTGTTCCCGCTCACAAAAGATCGTGCTAAACCGGCTGTTCCGCTCGGCGGCAAGTATCGCATTGTTGATATTCCGATCAGCAACTGCCTGAACTCCGGGCTGCGCTCGATCTATTTGCTGACGCAGTTCAACACCATGTCGTTGCATCGACATATTCAGGCCAGCTACAAGTTCGACAATTTTTCGCGCAGCTTTGTAGATATTCTTGCGGCTCAACAAACGCCCGCCAGCTCGCAATGGTATCAGGGGACTGCCGATGCGGTGCGGCAAAACATGCGCTATTTCCTCGAGCGGCCGTTCGATTTTTACCTAATCTTGAGCGGTGATCAGCTTTATCGAATGGATTTTCGTGCGCTGCTGCATCAACACATCCGTTCCGGCGCAGACATTACCCTAGCCACCAAACCGGTGCGCCGGGATGAGGTTTCCGAGTTCGGGATCATGCACAGCGGAGTTGATCGCCGGATCACCCGTTTCGTCGAGAAACCGGCCGATGAAACGGTGCTCGGCGAAATGCGGATGAGCCGCGAACTGCTGGCTGCGATTGGCTCCGCCGACGAAGAAGAAGATCTTTACCAGGCGTCTATGGGAATTTACGTGTTCAATCGCCAGGTGCTGATTGAATGTCTGGAAAATAATCTGGTTGATTTTGGAAAAGACGTCATCCCAAACGCAATCAAAGACTGGCATGTCAGCGCGTTTATTTATCAGGGATACTGGGAGGACATCGGAACGATTCGCGCTTTTTACAAGGCGAATCTGGACCTGACCGATATCGTACCGGAATACAGTTTCTTCGAGCCCGAGGCGCCGATTTACACGCATCCGCGTTTTTTGCCCGGCAGCAAAATCAACGGCGCTACACTACGCCAAGCGATTATTTCCGACGGCTGCATTATTTCGGATGCGCATCTGGAGCGGTGCGTAGTTGGGATACGCAGCATTATTCAAAGCGGCGCGACGATCCGAAACACCATTGTGATGGGCGCGGACCATTTTGAGCTGGACTTAGCCACTGAATCAGGGCGACCGCCGATCGGGATCGGGCGCAATTGTGTGATCGAGCGCACGATCATCGACAAGAACGCGCGCATCGGCGATGGCGTCATCATTACCCCGGAAGGAAAACCGGCGAATGTGGACGCGGAAAATTACTTCATCCGAGACGGAATCGTGGTAATACCAAAAAACGCCGTCATCCCGGCCGGCTTCTGGATTTAATCGGTGGGCGTGGCTGGCCTACCGTCGGCTATCACTCGACGCCGTAGGCCCAAGTGCGTTGGCATCCGGCGCCATTTCCCATTTTTCCTGCTTATTCCAGGGGATGGCTGAATCGCGGTGATCATCCGGGTCATCAACCAGACGGACAGACTCGCTCTGACTTGCGCAGGAGACGAGCGTCATCGCCAGTGCGCAGAACATGACTACGAGGATGTTCTTCCGATGCTTACGAACTTGTGCCAGCATAAATCACAGTGTCTCCAGGTTGCATTTGGACGCCGCGCGCCAAACTGCTGGTGATGATATCGCCGATAGCGGTCGCCGGTTCAACTGTAGAAATACGAATTCTTCCAATCAGTGTGCCTTCGCGCAAGACCAGCATTTCCGAGTTCGGCTCGACTCCCTGCCGGGCGCCGAGATTTAGCACGACAAAATTGTATGCCTGATTAACGGCAAGAACGGTGCCTCGTACGCCTGTCCTGCGCGGAGCCGGTTCCTTGCGTTTCTTTTCCTCCTGAGGTTGACCTCCGCGTTCCTGAGCACTCTGGAGTTTTTCAGAGAGGAACGCCTTCTCCTGTTCCGCGCTGTCGAGTTGATGCCGGACATCGTCCAACTGCGCCTGTAATTCCGTGGGTGGGCCGGTTGGCACGGGACTGTCGGCAGGTTTCGCCGTTTTTCCAGCTGCCTCGAGCTGTTGCCGCAAGGAGGCGATTTCAGTCTGGTTAGCATCCAATCTGGTTTGCAAATCGTTCTTTTCTTTTTGTAGTTGCGCGAGGTCTGCGTCAGCCTTGGTCGCTTTGTTTTCTGCTTCTGCGATTTTGTCTTCTGTCGCGGCCGCAGGCGTGCTGGCCGGCTCACGATTTCGCGCCTGAGCGACGCGTCGCTGCTCCGCAGCACCGCGTGCTGCTTCCGCATGAGCCGCATTCGTACGCAATGTTTTTACCTTGTGACTGTTCAGCAGCCCAAAAATCGCTGCCAGCGTCAAGAACAGGATCGATAGTCCGATCACGTTCTTCGGCGTCACTGCAATAGTCGGAGATTGTTCGCCAATCATAGAGAGCGGTCTGACTCTAAACAACGAATCAGGGCCAAAGGCAATTCATGATTTTGATTTTCCGAATATTTCGGCCCGATTCGCATTGCGCTTAACCTTTTAGCGGATAAACAACCTTATGAGTCAACAACATCGGGTGCGAGCCAAACGCAAGCGACGCGGAGCCTATCTGAAGCGCAAAAAGGCAGCGCTTCGCGCGATGCTACACGAGCGCCCCAAACCGCGGGCGAAAAAGGAGTCTGTTGCGGCGGGGTAGTCCAGTACGCTCATCGGTGCCAATTTTAGGCCGGTGCTTGATGCGAGGTTCACCAATGCCGGAGCGCACGCGTTATCTAATTGTCGACGGTCACAGCATTATTTTTGCTTGGTTTGAGTTGCGCCAGCTCCACGCGCGTCGTTCCTCGCTGGCCCGCGAAGCATTAGTCAAACAGCTGCGGGATTATCAGGATTGGACCGGTGTGCGCGTGATAGTCGTCTTTGATGGCAAAGGAACGAAGATCAGCGCGACTTTTGAGCCAGGCGACGTGCAAATCTTTTATTCGCGCAGCGGACAAACAGCCGATGCAATCATTGAGCGACTGGCCAGCAAATATGCGAAACGCTTTGACCTCATGGTGGCTACGTCAGATTCCATGGAAGGAGAAACCGTGCAGGCGTGCGGCGCAGAATGGATTTCCCCCGAAGCGCTGCGCGGGCTTCTGTTTGGTGCGCGACGAGATTAGAGTCCTAGTTTCTTCTCGATTTCTTTGACGCGCGCGAAAAGTTTTCCGAGACGACGAATCCAAGCGATCTGACGTTTGGCTTCAGGCATGGGCATGGCTGGATAGCCAAACCAAACGCCGCCACCAATATCCTTTGAAACTCCGCTTTGCGCCCCGATCAACGTTTTGTCGGCGATTGTAACGTGACCGACGATACCGACCTGGCCACCCATTTGCACGTGCTCTCCTACGCGCGTACTTCCCGAAATTCCAGTCTGCGCGGCGACGACGGAGTTTTTTCCGATGACGACGTTGTGCGCGACTTGGACGAGATTGTCGATCTTAACGCCCTCCTTGATCCAGGTCCGCCCGAAGCGGGCGCGATCAATCGTCGTGTTGGCGCCTATTTCGACGTCGTCATCGATCTGGACAATCCCGAGCTGCGGAATTTTTTTGTGCCGATTCTCCACAAATTCGAATCCGAAACCGTCCGCTCCGATGACCACGCCGCTATGAATAATTACGCGCGAGCCAATCCGGCTCCGTTCGCGGATGGAAACGCGAGGATAAATCGTGCAGGAAGCGCCAATTGAAGTTTCATGGCCGACGTAAGTTCCAGCGCCGATCACGGTGGCGTCGCCAATACTGACGCCGGCTTCGATCACGACATACGGTTGAATCGATACACGAGCACCTAGTTTTGCGGTTGGATCGACAATCGCGCTCGGATGAATCCCGGGCGCAAAGCTGATTGGTCCCGGTGCAAACTTAAACACCACCTGCTCGAACGCCTTCGATGGATTCGCCACGCGAATTTGAGCGGCTGAAATGTTGTCGGAAAAATTGAGCGGAACGAACACGGCAGCCGCGCGGGTTTTGCGAAGAAGCGGCCCGTATCTTGGATCGGAAAAAAAAGTGATCTCGCCTGGCACCGCCTCCGCCAGCGACGCGGCACCGGTGATTTTAAGTGCCGGATCGCCGAGCAACTCGCCGCCGGACATCGTCGCTAGTTCTTGGAGAGTAAAAGTCACGGAGAAAGCTGAAGCATTGAACCGTTGAAAACATCAGTGCGGCTTCGCCCCTTGGGACCAGCGCGGCTGCCGTTTTTCGATGAACGCCTGCACACCTTCGAGTGCGGCCTCGTCCATCATGTTGCAAGCCATGGTCTCACTCGCCGCGTCGTATGCCGCTGCGATCCCGAGTTCAGCCTGCCGGTAGAAAAGTTCTTTCCCCATCGCCACTGCTACGCGGGGTTTGGAAATAATCGTAGCGACGAGTTTTTCGACTTCGGCGTCGAGCTGGTCCGGTTCCGCTACGCGATTGATCAAGCCGCGCGCCTTCGCCTCTTCGGCGCTGATAAATTCGCCAGTCACGAGCATCTCGAACGCCGCTTTGCGCAAAACGTTACGGGAAAGCGCCACGCCCGGCGCCGAGCAAAACAGCCCCAGATTTACGCCGCTGACTGCAAATTTCGCCGTGCGCGAAGCGGTTGCGAGGTCGCACATGGCAACCAGCTGGCAACCCGCCGCGGTGGCAATACCTTGAACGCGCGCTATGACAGGCACGGGCAAGCGCTGGATCGTGAGCATCATCTGCGAGCATTGCGCGAAAAGACGCTCATAGTAATCGAGCGATCGTTTCGCGCGCATTTCTTTTAAATCGTGGCCGGCGCAAAAAGCTTTACCCTCGGCTGCAAGAACAACTACACGCACCGACTCATCTCCGGCGATCGTGTCAAATTCGCGCTGCAACGCCGCCAGCATTGCTTCCGACAACGAATTAAAACTCTGCGGCCGGTTGAGCGTCAACGTGACCACGCCCCGCGCATCCTGACTGCGCAAGACGACTGGTTCTTCGGCTCCGACAGTCTTCGGTGCCGGCGCAGGTTGAATTGATACTGACGCAGCTTTCACGGATTTTTAAACGTTGTCCACACTCGCGCGCACCAAAAAATCTACTGCCAAATTCCAAATCCGAAATTCGAAAAATTTAGTTTCCGTTTGGAGCGATGGGCAACATCATCTGGCGAAGGAGCACAGACAATACGGCCCTTGTCATTCTCCGAAATGAAAATCATCGCAATCGCAAATCAGAAAGGCGGCGTGGGCAAAACGACCACGGCCGTAAATCTTGGCGCCGCGTTGGCGGAGATGGACGAGCGCATTTTGCTGGTCGATCTTGATCCGCAAGCTAACGCAACGAGCTCGTTTGGTTTGCAAGGAGTAGAGCAAATCAGTCTCTACGAACCGTTGTTGGGTGAGGCTTCAATTACCGAAAAAATTTTTCCTACCCGTCGCGATGACCTCTTCATCGTGCCCGCAGATCTCGATTTGGCCGGTGCCGAAGTCGAGATCGCGCGAATGCCGAATCATCTCACGCGTTTGGCGGAAACGCTCAAGCCGTTACACGTTGATGAAACGTTTGATTTCGTTCTCTTGGATTGTCCGCCGTCGCTTGGAATTCTGATGAGCAATGCGCTCGCAGCCGCCGATGAACTGTTGACGCCGATACAATGTGAGTATTTTGCGCTGGAAGGTCTGGTGAAAATTGTGCGGCTCATTGAGCAGGTGCGCGATTCCGGCGCGAACAGACGGCTCGAGCTGAGTGGGATCGTCATGACGATGTTCGACAGCCGAACCAGACTCAGCGCACAAGTGGTGGCCGAAGTGCGCGAGCATTTTGGCGAGCGCGTTTACGAGACTGTGATCCCGCGCAGCGTTCGTTTGAGCGAAGCGCCAAGCTTCGGCAAATCCATCCTCGAGTACGATCCTAATGGAGCAGCCGCCAGTGCTTACCGTGCTCTGGCGCGCGAATTTGTTCAGCGACACGTAGTCGCCAGCAAATAAAGACCACGGAAATCAATTGAGCGATTTTCAATAAAAACAAATGATCGATAATCTAACCGCTGACGAGGTTCGCAGGCTACTCAACCTCCAACCGCATGCCACGTGCGGATTCGTGCGCGTGACTTTCATCAGTGAGAAGCGGATTGCACCTGGCGGATTGCCCTCGCCATTCGCCGAAGGGAGACCAGTCGGTTCTGCGCTCTACTTTATGGTAACACCCGATCGACCCGTCCGGCTGCATCGTATCCGCAACGATCAGCTTTATCATTATTACATCGGCGATGCTGGCGGCAAAATATCCAGACGTCGCTGAGGATCTGCGCGCATTCCAGCAAGGCTAGGGCGATTGACCTCAATCGCCTCCGGGCGAAAATAATATCGTTGTGGTGAAAGCAAAACGTGCAGGCCGATTAACACTGCTCGGCAAAAGCGAAGCGAAATTGCCCGCGTCGCCTACCGAGGCACGGCTTGAGACTTTCCCGAATCCTGCGCACCGCAATTATCGGATTCATTTTGAGACGGATGATTTCACTTCCGTTTGTCCGGTCACAGACCAGCCCGATTTTGCAAGGATCGACATTGATTATGTGCCAAACCGGCTTTGCGTCGAGAGCAAATCGCTCAAGTTTTATCTGGCGTCATATCGAAATGAGCGCGCGTTCAATGAAGCGGTCACGAACCGCATTTTGGACGATTTTGTCAAAGCGTGCGCGCCGCGTGAAGCGATTGTGACCGCGCAATTTTCTGCGCGCGGCGGAATCGCGCTTACGGTGCGCGCCGAGTATCCGAACAACCAAGCTGGCGCTGGCAACGAACGATAAAGCGGCGGGTTACTGCCGCAGCTGCGCCGCTTTCAATTCGTTCGCCGTCCACGCTTTCGCCTGGAAACCGTCGCCAAACGGCGACCGACATGTAAGGTTGCTAAATAATAAATGAAACGCGCTGTCGTTCTCTTGAGCGGCGGAATCGATTCGACAACGACTCTGGCAATTGCAATTGCGGAAGGCTACGAGGCGTACGCGCTTTCGTTTGATTATGGCCAGCGGCAGCAAATCGAAACGGAAGCTGCTCGTCGTGTCGCCGACTCGTTAGGCGCAAAAGAACATCGCGTGGCAAAGATCGACATGCGCATTTTCGGCGGCTCGGCGCTTACGGATGATGTCGATGTACCAAAAAAGCGATCGGAAACAGAGATCGCGCGCGGCATCCCGGTCACGTACGTCCCCGCGCGCAACACCATTTTTCTCGCTTACGCGCTGGCTTGGGCCGAAGTGATTCCCGCTAGTGATATTTTTCTCGGCGTCAATGCCATCGATTACAGCGGCTACCCCGATTGTCGGCCGGAATTCATTGAAGCGTTTCAGACTCTGGCCAATGTTGGGACAAAAGCCGGTGTCGAGGGCAGGCACTTCCAGATTCACACTCCGCTCATCAAATTTTCGAAAGCCGAAATCATTCGCAAAGCAGTCGAGCTTGATGTCGATCTTTTGCTTACGCACAGTTGTTACGACCCCTCGCCGGAAGGTCTCGCCTGCGGCGAGTGCGATTCCTGTCTGCTGCGGCTCAAAGGGTTTCGTGAAGCCGGAATAAAGGACCCGATCCGCTATGCGAAAAAATGAAAGAGCTGACTAGGATTTTTGATCTTTCAAAAAGTGAACAGCGCGTCGTCTTGATCGTCATGCTCGCGTTAATCGTTGGCGGCTTCGTGCACTACGAACGTCGCGTCCATCGCGTTCACGTTCGCGCTCCGACCGCACCAGAGATGAAAGCATCCCAAAGTCCGGTGCAATCCGAGGACGAGCAATAGCGTTCAATCTTCGATCAAGCCGGGGATTCGTCCGTAGCCGACAAAAACTGGACTGAGTTTGGCGTCGGCGCTGGTCGGTGGTGGCGGCAATTTAAAATCAAACACGCTGACGCCAAAGCGTTGTTTTCCATCGTATGTACGACCGTCGCTCGCTCCGACCATGACGCGCTTTTTCGTCCGCTTTTCGCGTCCCAGATAAATCATTGTGTGCGTGACCGGCGGATCGCGATCGATGCTGTAGGTGCCGCGCCAGAAGAGCAGATCGCCCGGCTTGAGTGCATCGAATTCAAATGAATCCTCGTGGCGGCTCAGGACCGCGTTGAAATTTCCGGCCTTGCGCACCCAGACATATTGCTGGCTGGAATCACGTGGCACGTCGAAGAATCCATTTTGCCGGAGGACGTAATAAATGAAGCCTGAGCAATCCATTCCCCCATCTGTGGGCTCGGCCGAGCCATAGCTGTAACCGAGATTTTGTTTTGTCAGCTCGAGTCCCGCCTCGATGATTTGGTGCACTTTCGGCGGATAAGTGTCGTAACCAGCAATCTCATCTGGCGAAAGGCTTACATTGGGCGCGCCTTTTCTTTCGGGTGTCGGATGCACAGTTTGTGATGGCGTCGCCGAAGGCCGCGGAGTTTCGGTCGGACTGGCAGATGGGGTCTCCGCTGGCGTGACGGTCGCGGATGGAGACGGAGTTGGCGTGGGAGATGCCTTTTTGCGCTTTGATTTCGCCTTCGGCCCCGGGCTCGGGGATGGAGTCGGCGAAATCTTCTTCTGTTTTGGCGAAGCCGTCGGGGACGGACTCGGCGTGGGTTTTTTCGCTGAGCGCTCCCGATGTTTTCGCGTGGGCGTGGGCGTTGGAGTTGGTTCGAAAATCTTCTTAATTTTTGTGCCTAACGACTCTTCAGCGGTGCCCGAAGCGGGGATCGCCGTGAAACAAATCGCCAGGACCAAAAGACTCCGCAGGATTGTTTTAGTCGCGGCAAACAAGATCAATGGGCGAGCTCTTGGAGAATGGCTTTGTTGAGACGAATGCCGCCCTCGAAATTTTCGAGAGGGAAATTTTCGTTAGGCGAATGCGCGCGACAATCAGACAATCCGAGGCCCGTCAGAAGCGTTTCGATTCCCAGGATGCCGCGAAACTCCGAGACAATTGGGATGCTGCCGCCTTCGCGAATTAGCGCGACACCGTGGTTGAAAGCTTTGCGCAACGCACGCTGGGCTGCTTCGCCGATCGCTGAATGCGGATCGGTGAGATACCACGGCCCGCTGTGACCATCGGTAATCTCCAGCGTGACACCTTTGGGCAGATGCTTTCGCAAATGCTCCTTTGCCTGCTTTAGAATCTCCTCGCCGTGCTGTTCCGGAACAAGCCGGAAGGTCAGTTTTGCCATCGCATGACTGGCGATCACGGTCTTTGTCCCTTTGCCCTGATAACCGCCGCCGATTCCATTGATCTCGGCCGTCGGTCGCGCCCAGATGCGCTCAACCGAATTGTAGCCGGCTTCGCCGAAAAGTTCGGGCACGCCCGTTTCTTTCAGAACGAGCTTGTCTCCATCCACCGGAAGTTTGCGCCATGCTTCGCGCTCCCAATTCTCCAGCGGCTTCACGCGATCATAGAATCCTGCGATTGCCACACGACCCTCGCGATCATGAAGTGTGGCCAGTAATTGCGCGAGTGCGGTGATAGGATTTGCAACGGCGCCTCCAAAGACACCTGAATGCAAATCCATCTTTGGTCCGGTTACTTTGACCTCGAGGGCGGTCACTCCGCGCAGCCCGTAACTTAGTGTTGGCACGCCGCACGCGATCATCATGGTGTCGGAGATTACCGCGACGTCGCTCTTGAGTGCACCGCGATTTTCCTCCAGAAAACCGCCGAGGTGTACGCTGCCGATTTCTTCTTCGCCCTCGATCACGAGATGCAAGTTCACCGGCAGGTCGCCATTTTGTTCGATCGTCTCCTGAATGCCGAGAATGTGTGAAAGGATTTGTCCTTTGTTGTCCGTAGCGCCGCGCGCAAAGACGTATCCATTCTTGAGAACGGGCTCGAACGGCGGCGAATCCCAAAGCTCGAGAGGATCCGGCGGTTGCACATCGTAATGTCCGTAGATCAAAACGGTGCGGCGCCCGGGCTGATGTTTGTTGCGCGCCCAGACGATGGGATGCCCTCGCGTAGGAACAAGCTGTGTCTCCAGACCAATGCTAGTAAGTCTTTTCACGAGCCAGTGCGCGCATTCGGCCAACCGCTCGGCGTACTGGTCATCCGTCGAAATGCTTGGGAACCGCAGGAAAGAATAAAAATCTTCAAGATAATTGTCGCGCATGGCCACAAGCTAATCGGCTTTTCGACTTTTGCCTACGACTTCCGCCGAAGTTGGCCGCGGACCAGATACACAATCGAGGCGAGCGCCAGCACGATTCCAGTCACGACGAATTCGCGAACCGTCGCATGGGCGAGAATCCAAAGGATCGCCAGGATCGCCAGCGCGGGCACAATTTTCATTCCAGGGAAATTGAAGGGCTCACCATCCGAGCGCATATCGCGTTGCACCAAAAACCAGCAGCTGGCGCAGCAAAGCAGATACATCAACAACACCGCGACGTTCGAAAGCACCGCCAGCTTTTCAAAGGTGCCGCTGATTGACAGCGCAAAGGCCAGCGTCGCGTAAGTCATGATCGCGACATCTGGTGATCGATAGCGCGGATGAACGTGCGCGAAAAACTGCGGCAACGCGCCATCGCGACCGAAAGCAAAGATCATTCGCGGTGAACTCAGGATATCGCTGGTCACAAATCCAAATGCGGAGATCGTGGCTCCAGCTAGAAGAATCGTGCGACCTAAGTTGCCGAGAAATTTCGCTGCCGATTCGGCGAGTGGCGCGTGAGGATGATTCGCGAGATCGGCGCCGAGCGTACCCTGCGCTACGAGTTGGATCAGGATGTAGATGACCGTGGTGACGAGGAGCGCCAGATACGCCGAACGCGGAACGGTGCGCGCCGGATTCTTCACTTCGCCGCTCGGAATCAGTGCCACCTCGATTCCGACGAAAGCGAAAATCAAGAGGATAACGGCATCGCCTAATGACTTGCTGCCTGGCCACGCCGACCACGTGAGGTTCGCCGGATGAATGAAAAAGATTCCCGCGCAAACGAACAGCAACAAGGGTAGAAGCTTTGCCAGCGTGATCACGCTCACCGCACCCGCACCTGTGCGCACGCCGCGGACGTTAATTAGTACGAGCAAACCATAAACAGCAAACATAACGGTAATCCGCATCACGGGACTGCCGAGGAATGGAACGACGAGCGCGATTGAATTCGCGAGGACGTTCACGACCCCAGCGACCGCGCCAAGTGCTGTTAGAAAATAAAGTATACCAGCAAGGAATCCGACGTAACGACCAAATGCGACTTCGACATACGCGTAGAGGCCGCCGGTCAACGACACGCGACTGCCGGCGATCGCGAAACAAGTGACGAACAACACCATCGCAACCGCACAGCAAACGAATGCGAGTGGCGCGGCGGGTCCTAGTCCTCTCGCAACTGTTGCCGGAATTACGAAAATTCCTGCACCAATTGTCGAGCTGACAATATTCGCGGTGAGAGCTGGGATCCCGATGCCGCGGACGAGCTTTTCATCTGTGCGTTCCGCGTCTTGGATCGTCAACGTTGTATTAGCGGACATCGGCGCATGGTGAGCGAAGCGGGAACTCGAATCAAGGCAGATTCGCGCGGAGACTGCTACAAAATGTTGGGCTCCCCGGACACCGGCGGCCCACAAATTGTATGATTTTGCGCTTGTAAGCCTCTGGAGCTCACTATATTCAACACCCGGGTCGAGTTATTTCGGCCTGCCATGCATTTACAATCGCTCGAGCTACTCGGCTTCAAGTCGTTCGCCGATAAAACGATTCTTAATTTTCACGAAGGTATCACCGCTATCGTTGGTCCGAACGGTTGCGGAAAATCCAATGTGCTCGACGGGGTGCGTTGGGTCTTGGGCGAACAGTCCGCCAAATCGCTTCGCGGCGACGAGATGGCCGACGTTATTTTCAACGGCAGCGAGATGCGTAAACCGCTCGGGTTTGCTGAGGTTTCTCTTAACCTTACTGATTGCGAAAAAGACCTCGGAGTCGATTGGCACGATGTCCGCGTAACGCGCCGTGTTTATCGGGACGGCAATTCGGAATATTTCCTAAACAAAATCCCGTGCCGGCTTCGTGACATTCAAAGTCTTTTCGCAGATACCGGCGTGGCGCGGAGCGCTTATTCAATGATGGAACAGGGCAAGATCGACACGATCTTGAGCTCGCGTCCGGAAGATCGCCGCGCCGTGTTTGAAGAAGCTGCAGGGATCACAAAATATAGAACGCAAAAGCGCGAAGCGCTGCACAAACTCGAGGCAACAGAGGCAAATCTGTTGCGCATCGGTGACGTCATTAAAGAGGTGAAACGACAGATCGGCTCGCTGCAACGACAGGCGGGCAAGGCCCGACGTTATCAGGCGTTGCACGCAGATCTTCGCGTGCTTGAAACTCATCATTCGCGCAAACAACTCGATTCGCTAGAGGCTGAGCTTGGCGGTTGTCAGGCAGAGATCGGCCGCCTCAACGAATCGGAGGAAGCGAGCCGGGCCGGGATCGACAAAGGCGAAAGCCAGCTCGCCGAGCAGCGGCACGCGCTGGACGAAATTGATGCGCAGATCGCAGACGTCCGTGGCGAGTTACAACGTGTGCAAAGTGAAATCGGCACACATCAAAACCGAATCCAATTTAATCGGCAGCGCGCCGAGGAATTTACGGAGTTGATTGAACGTTTTCGAAACGAAATCGCTGCCGCCGAGGCGAAGCACACTCGGCAACAAGAAGAAATTCAGAGTGCGAACGCGTTGATTGAAGCAACGCGCCAGCTTCTTGAGGAGAAGGAAGCCGAACTCGCGAAGCGTATAAATTTCATCTCGGAGCTTCGCGCTGCGCGGAGCGCGTACGTATCGAGACTCGATGTGCTGCGCGAAGCGATTTCAAAGACCGAGAAACGAATCGGCGAACTGCAAGACGGAACTTCAGGGCTCTCAATTCGTCGCCAAACCACGGAGGAAAATCGGCGAAATCTCGACATTGCGATTTCCGAGGCCCGCGCAGCCGGCGAGAGAGTTGAGATGGAAATCTCTATCGCGCGAGCGGCTGGTGAGGCCAGACGAAAAGATCTGGAGCGTCTCAAAACAATGCTTCAGGCAAGCGAGAAGAAACTGCGCGAGCATCAGCAGTTTGTTGCGGACACAGAAAAGAGATTGGTTGAATTTGAACGTGCGGTGGCGGAAAAAGAATCGCGCCTCAAAATTCTACGTCAGCTTAACGAGGAAGGTGAAGGCCTCGCACAAGGTTCGCAAGCCGTGCTCAAAGGGCTTGATGACCCCGCGCGAATCCGCGCAGCACTCGGTGGCGCTTTGGTTTCAAATCTCGACGTCGATCCAGAATATGTGGCCGCGATCGAGGCTGCGCTCGGACGCAGTTTGCAGGCAATCATTCTAAACCACGCTCGAATGGCGCCGGAAATCATAGCGGCGTTGAAAGAAAAGAAACGCGGCCAGGCCGCGTTAATGATTCCGAAGCTATGTGGTTTCTCGCCAAACAATCAGCCTGGACCGCTTCCGCAAACAGCGCTGGCGTGGGCGAGTGATAAAGTGAAGGCGCCCGATTCGATTGCGCCGCTGGTAGCGAAGCTGCTGGGCAATGTGGCGATTTTTAGCGATCTCGAAGAAGCTTTTTCATTCAAGGAACAAGAACACGATTTGGCTGCGGCGACGCTGACCGGCGAATTCATTTCTCCCGAAGGAATTGTCTTCGGCGGCAGCCGGGAGACATCGGCCGATTCGTTGCTGCAACGCAAGGCCCAGATGTCGATCTTGGACACCGAGTGTGCCGACGTTCGCAGACAACGCGACGCGTTGCTGCAAAAACGCGAGGAAGCAAATGCGGGGTTGGAGAACGCAACGCGCGAGTTGGAAGAAGTTCGGCGTCATTACGAATCTGCCGAACGAGAACAGTCCGCTTTCGACAATCGGATTCCTTTTCTGGAAAGAGATTTCGAAGCGACCCAAGAGAAGATCGAGCAATTCCGCTCCGAGGAGATGACGCTTGCTCAACAAATTAAAGCCGCAGACGAACGCATTGCAAAATTGGAGGAAGAACTGGATTCCGAGCGCGCGAATCTGGACGCACAGCGCAAGCAGGAGCTCGAGATTCAGACCGAGGACGAAAAAACCGCGAAACGCGAAAGCGATGCGATAGAACAACTCAGCGAATTGCGCCTGGCTCTCGCTACTGCTCGACAACGTTACGAAGGCCTGATTGCGCAGCGGCAGCCGATGACCGCCCGCGAAGCGGAGCTGGCGGAGACGATCGCAATGCGCCAAGTCGAAATCGCTGGCTTTGAAAAACGGCTGGCCGAGCAAGCTGACGAATCGAAGGGTGCTGAAACTGCCATTGAAAAGCAAAATGCGCAGCGCGCCGATCTGGAAATAGCCCTGGCCGCCCTTACCGAGCAACGCGCCGAACGCTCGGGCGCAGCGGGCGAAACGGAGTCGAGCTTGCGCACAGTCCGACATTCCTTGAACGAGCTTCACGATTTGCGTTCCAAGCAACAGGTCCGCGAGTCGCAGTTGCAAATGCAGATTGAAAACCTGGCGGAGCGCATTTCCCGGCGTTATCAAATTGATCTGCGCGAATTTAGTCCAGACCAAGCGGCGTTTGAGAAAACTCTATACGCGCAACTGAAACGTGGCGCGGGCTTGCAGCCCGCAGAGAATCGGCGGAATGCTGATACCGCCAGCCTCACTGACGCCGATCTTGAGAAGTTAATTGTCGACCTTCGAACGCAACTCGACAACATGGGACCGGTGAACCTCGACGCCGTCCACGAGTACGACGAGCTCGAAGAGCGTTATAAGTTTCTCGAAGCGCAAAATAACGATCTCATAAACTCGCGTCGCGAGTTACTCGATGTGATCGCGCAAATCAATTCAACCACGAGGAAATTGTTTGGCGAAACCTTCGCTCAAGTGCGCGTGAACTTTCGCGAAATGTTCGCCGAACTCTTCGGCGGCGGGCGCGCGGATTTGTCATTGCTCGATGAGAATGATCCGCTCAACTGCGGGATCGAAATCAGTGCCAAGCCGCCGGGCAAACAATTGCAGAGCGTCTCCCTGCTAAGCGGAGGCGAGCGCTCCATGGTCGCAGTGGCGTTGCTGTTTGCGATTTACATGGTGCGGCCCAGTCCGTTCTGCATTCTCGACGAAGTGGATGCAGCAATGGACGAAGGCAACATTAACTGCTTCATCCGCGTTCTGGAGCGCTTCGTAAAGCAGAGTCAGTTCATCATCATGACGCACAACAAACGCACGATTGCGAAAGCGGACGTTCTTTATGGCGTGACAATGGAAGAGCGCGGCGTAAGCAAGCTGGTTGGAATGAAATTGACTCCGCCGACGCAAGTTCCCACAGAGGCAGCATCGAACGGAGGCGAGCAGGGCGCGAGGCAACGGCGTCTCGCGCTTGCGACACGGTAGGGTAGCGCACGCGTTACGCGTGCTGGCGATGGTGTCTCGCCATCGCGAACTCTCCTTTACGATCAACCGCAGTCTGCCGGTCGGCATCTCAACAAAAGACTGTTTCGACGCGACGCCGAAACCAACACGCGAGACGCGTGCGCTACCCGAAGCTGCAGCGCTAGCCGCCCCTGCGATAAAATTTTTTGCGCGCAGTTGTCGATCTTGCGTAAAATTGCTCGATGCTTCAGACGGCGCAGCGCACTGCGAAATCAAAAACGAAAAAGACCGCGCCGCCGCATGAGCGTTTTCTCGAAGCATTTCGCTGGATGCTGCTGGCGCGCACGCTTGAAGAAAAGCTCGTCAGTCTCTATCGCGGCGGCCTGATCACAGGCGGGGTTTATATCGGCAAAGGGCAGGAAGCGGTCAGTGTGGCCTGCGGTTTATTTTTGCAGAAAGGTGACATCTTCGCGCCATTGATTCGCGACCAAGCAGGACGATCCGCATTCGGCGAACCATTGCTCGATGTGACGCGCACATATCTTGGTTCTCGTCAGGGGCCGATGCGTGGACGGGACGGAAATATTCACCGGGGCCATCCGCGCAAGAACGAACTCGCGATGATCAGTCATCTCGGAGCAATGATTTCCGTAACAGTAGGCGCATTGATGGCGAAGCGATTTAAGGGAGACAAAGACTTCATCGGTCTGGCGTGCATCGGCGAGGGCGGGATGCAGACCGGTTCGTTCCATGAAGGAATGAACATCGCTGCCGTCGAACAAGTTCCGCTGGTGGTCGTAGCGACAAACAATCACTACGCCTACTCAACGCCGAACGACCGGGAATTTGCATGTCATGATCTGGTTGATCGTGCGATCGGTTATGGGTTCGAAGGTTACAGCCTCGACGGAACCGATCTCACCGCATGCCTGGATGTAATCGGCAGTGCGGTAAAAAGAGCGCGTGCGGGGCGACCACCGCAGTTAGTCGTTGCGTCCGTCCTGCGCCTTTCTGGTCATGGCGAACACGACGATGCCAGCTATGTCCCGGACGAGGTCAAGCGCCAGCCATTCGCGCGCGATTGCTTGAAAGTCGCGGAGAAAACAATTGTCGATCTTAATCTGCTAGGTGCGGAGACGCTGGCTCAGTGGCGCAAAGACGCGGCCGCGCAGGTGGACGAGGCGATTGCCACCGCTCAAAAAGAGGCCCCGCCCGAAGGCGATAAGGAAGATTGGTGCGCAATTTCCACGCGCGACCTTGCTGATTCTTTCGAATGAGCATCACCTATCTCGAAGCGATCCGCGAAGCGCAGGCAAAACTGCTCCGCGATGACGATCGCGTTTTCATCTACGGACAGGACGTTGGCGGAACATTCGGCGGCGCCTTCAAAGCAACGAAAGGGCTAGCGAAGGAATTTCCCGGACGCGTATTGAACACGCCAATCAGCGAGGACGCGATCGTCGGCACTGCGATTGGGGCCGCCATACAGGGAATGCGACCGATCATCGAAATGCAGTTCGCCGATTTTTCCAGTCTCGCGCTCAACCAAATCCTGAACAACGTCGGCACGCATTACTGGCGAACGAATGTTCCAGTGCCAATAACGGTGCGCTTGCCCTCGGGCGGGACAAAAGGCAGCGGGCCGTTCCACAGTCAATCAATGGAATCGATTTACGCACATTATCCCGGACTCATCGTGATGACGCCGGCAACGGTGGAAGACGCCTATACTATGCTCATCGAGGCGGTGGCGATCGATGATCCGGTCATCTACTGCGAACACAAATATCTTTATTACCATCTCAAGGCCGACAAATTGCCGGACAAAGGTTTGCCGACCGGTCGCGCGCGCGTCGCGCGAGAAGGACGCGATCTTACCATCGTGAGTTACAGCGCGATGATGCAGGAATCTCTCGCTGCGGCGGATGAACTCGCGCGTGAAGGTTTTGAGACTGAAGTGGTCGATCTTCGCAGTGTCAAACCTCTCGACATTGACACCGTGCTGGCATCCGTCGCACGTACCGGGCGTTTGCTCTGCGTCGGCGAATCATTTCCGTGGGGCGGCACGACCGCAGAAGTCATCGCCCGCGTCGCCAGCGCAGGATTTCATTTGCTCGATGCCGGGCCGCAGCGTCTGAATGCAAAAGACACCCCGATCCCGTATCATCCGAATTTGTGGAGCGTGCATCGGCCGAACGCTAAAAACATCACAGCCAAAGCTCGCGCACTCCTCAGAGAATAGATTTATGCCGCAAGTTCCAATTATCATGCCGCAGTTGGGCGAATCGATTGCCGAAGCCACGGTTGTCGATATTAAAGTCAAACCGGGCGACGTGGTCGCGGATGACCAGGAAATTATCGACGTCGAAACGAACAAAGCGGTCATGGGCGTAACCACACCGTGTAAAGGCAAAATCGACAGGATCACCGTCCAGCTAAAGGAGACGTATCCTGTGGGCGCGGTGCTCGGTTACGTGGAAGCAAGCGAAGAAGACGCAGCGCGATTCGCCAGACGCGCGCCACCTCCCCCTCAACGGGAAGTCGCGGAGGAAATTCCCGCGCGCGCGGATGAGGAAGTCGCTCCAGCGCGCGAGAAAAAAATCGCCGCGCGCGATGGCGAGGGCGAACGCGCTGGCGGACTCCCCGTTCCTGCAATCACGAAAGGCGCGACTTTCATGTCGCCGCGCGTACGCGCGCGCATGGCCGAACTACAATTAACAACCGCTGATCTCGCGGGGATCATGGGGACCGGCGCCGGGAATCGCGTCACGATCAAGGACCTCGAGAATTTCCTGCACAAGATCGATAACCAGACGGCGCATGAAGCTTCTGCCATTCGCGCCGGCGTGGCGGACGCGATGCGGCGGAGTTGGACGCGGCCGCTCTCAACGATTGGTTCCTCAGTGAATCTCGATCCCGTGCTGCAAGACCGACAATCGCGCGGTCCAAAACCGGGTCCCGGCCTGTACGCATTGCGCGCGCTTGCGCTCGCGCTGGTGGAGAATCCGGGCGCAGCCGCAAAATTGATCGGCAACCGCGTTGTGCAATCCAACTCCATCGACATCGGCATCGCTGTTGAAGCCGAGGACGGAATCATGGTGCCGGTAATTCGAGCCGCCGACAAAACTTCGCTTGCCGATCTCACGATGAAATACAAGGAACTGGTCGATCTCGCGCGGCAACGCCGGATTTCGCCCGACATGCAGGCCGGCGGCATCGCCACCGTCTCCAACTTCGGAACATTCGGAATGGAATGGGGCACCCCTATTCCCCTGCCCGATCAAACATTGCTGCTCGGACTTGGTGTCGGAAAAAAAGTTCCGTCATGGGACGAATCGGAAAAGGAATTCGCTCCGAAAACCGAAGCGCAAATCACCTTGAGCTTTGATCATCGCAGCATCGATGGCGGCGGCGCCGGTCGCTTGCTCAAACGAGTGATCGAGTTACTCGAAGACCCGAAAAATTTGTAGATGCGGTTGCGCCAAGCACTGGGTTCATTGAGATCATGGTCTCAAATTCCGCTGCGACGCCGCGGCGAAAAAGCCAAGCACAATAAGGAATCCGCAAACGACTGCTGCGCCAGCTCCCCATGTTAGCCAATATGGCCGATATGTGAGACTGAGCCGTCCGTGTGCGCCGGCCGGAATTTCGACGATTGGGAATAGTCCGCGATAAGAAGTGACCGCGAGTTTTTGATTACCTAGTCGCGCCTCGTAGCCACGAAAGTACGGCCGCGAAAAAGTCAGGAAGGCTGGGCGATCACCGCCGGGCACATCGACATCTGCTTCAACGAAATTCCGCGAATCGTTGATTTGTGAAACCTTTGCGGAAGCAATTTGCTCGTTAGGTCGCGAATCAATCGAAGTGACAGAGCGCACCCGCGCGAACGACGCACCGCGCCGATGAAAAACGAGTCCTTCATCTGTTGAAATGACCATTTCCCACTCAGATGCCGGTTGCGGGGCGACATTCATTTCCCGGGCAACGACGATGCCATCCACGCCCAACAACGCTAGTTCGCCGCCTTCGCCAGCTTGGTAATTCAGCAAATATTCTCCCATTGCTGGATTAATTTCACCGTGAATCGTGGCTGCGAATTCGCGTGCTACACCAGCGGGCCGGATCGGGCTGTAGCCGTTGATAAAATGCAATCCAGCCCACATCGACGTGCTTCCGGGCCGCACGATTTGGCCAACGGGCTGTGGCTTTTTCTCCACGCGATAATTCAACTCTGCCCAGGGATAGATGCTGAGATAAAGGCGCTGTGGATCTAGCGGCGAAGGTTTGAGCAACTCCTGCGAAAAATTGTATTTGGGAACACCGCCGTTTGGCGCAATGCAAAGATACGTCGCAAGGAGCGCGAGGAACGTCACGCACGAGAGCAACCAGTCAACCGGTAGTGTCATCGCGCTCCGATGACCTGGACGCCGCAACGCGGCGTCCCTACCAAAAACGAATTCTGCAACTGCCCAGATTCCAGCCAGCGCGAGGAGAATCCAGGTCAGGGGAAAAGCGTAGGCGCCGCCGGTGCGGAAGATCGACATCGCGATGGCGGTCACAACGACGAGTGCAAGCGAAGCTGTAGCTGCGGTTGTTGGCTGCGGTTTCATTTGCAGCGCATCTGCGGCACAAATTGCAAGCACGAGATGGAAAAAGGGCAGCCAACGAAAGCTCCACCGAAAAAGTCCGGCAGTTGGAATCATTGAAAGCAGGAGCACGATCAAAAGCAAAATAAGCTCCCATTTCATTCGCCGCACTAGCATACGCCCGTGCCAGACGAACCCAGCGATGAGCGCCGCGGGAGCTGCCAAGCCGCACGCCAGTGCGGTTGCCGCATGCGTTAGATTTCGCGAGGAGAAATCGGTCCAGTTCACCGTCCACGACGGAAGAATTAATCCGGGAAGCGCGGCTGGCGGAACGAGCCATTGCCAATGGGCAGACGCCGGCTGCAACTCGCGCGCTGAGCCATGCACCAAATCGAGAATCGCAAGCCACGCGGGCGCGGACAATCCAAAGCCGAGCGCAACGCCGAAAAGCATCGGGAAGATCGAGAAGACGTTTCGAGTTTCGACTAAGGACTTAGCGGATAACCACGCGGTGAGGAGCAGCAACATCAAAACTGTGTAGGGAAATCCGCCTGTGACGAGGAGGTACACGAACGGCGCTGGCCAGAGAAACCTCCATTTTGTTCTGCGTCGATCCAACGCGCGCTCTGCTCCCCACCACGCCCAGGGCAGCCAGGTGAACGCGCCGAGCGCGCCGAACCAATCGGTCGCGCCCCAGCAGATGATCCAGCCGTTTAACGAAGCGACCAGCGCGACGAAGATCGACAATGGAATTGAAAACCGACGATCGCGCGCGAGCAAAAACGCGCCGATTGCCAGAACAAACAGATGCGTTATGGAAAGAGCAGCCGCCTGCTGCGGAAATGTGAGCGGAAATTTCCAGATGAGAACGACGGCCGCATTCACAAAAACCGAAAACGTGCCGTACTGAAATTCCCCAGCGAGATTGTCGCAGACCCAGGAATACGGACTCAAGATCGGCCAGTAGCCTTCAGCCCAACTGCGCGCTACATCAGCGAAGACCGGCAGCACTGATAACTCATAGTCGTCATTCCAAAAGATGAGCGGATCGTGCGACAGAAGAATGACGCAAAAGAACAGGATCAGTAATCCGGCCGCTAGTGCCCCAAGAGAATTTGGCCACTGATTAACACGGATTTTCACAGATGCAGGAAAAGAAATCCGCGAATCTGTGTTTCATCTGTGTTCATCTGTGGCTGGAAAAATCTCGCTACAGCACCACGGGCTTTCCCTCAGTCATGACGAGGACTTTGTCCTGTATGCCGTGAGTCCGAGCGGATGCGAGCAATCGTCGCGGTGGCTCGTGGAGCGGCTCGAAACCGAGAGGAAACGTTCCGTAATGCATCGGGATCAAAGTTTTGGCGCGGAGTTCCTGGAAGGCTTTCACCGCCTCTTCTGGGTTCATGTGAACTTCGCGGCCAGTGGGCGCCTCGTAAGCGCCAATTGGAAGCAGTGCGATGTCGATCTTGTAGCGTTCGCCGATTTCTTTGAATCCCGGGAAATAAGCGGTGTCGCCGCAGTGAAAAATCGTGCGACCGTTCGACGCGATGACAAATCCGCCAAAATCGCGGTGCAAATCCGCAAGGAACCGGGCGCCCCAGTGATGACATGGAGTGAGTGAAATTTTCAGCGGCCCAAGCTCGACCATCTGCCAATAATCCAGCTCGTGTACGATGTGGAATCCGAGATCGTGCACCAAATTCCCCACGCCCATGGGCACGACAATCGGTTGATCTGCAGCCACCCGCCGCAGAGTGCGCCGGTCAAGATGATCGAAGTGAGCGTGAGTTACGAGTACGAAATCTATCGAGGGCAGATGATGAATTTCGAAGCCTGGTTGCTTCAATCGCTTGATCACCTTGAGCCATTTCGACCAGATCGGGTCGATCAAGATGTTGACTTCGTGGGTTTGCACTAGAAACGAGGCGTGCCCGATCCAGGTGATGCAGATTTCGCCTTCGCGGATCTTCGGAAATTGCGGCGGCGCGTAACCGCCGGAGCGTTTGATAAAAAGCGAAGGGATCAGGACGCTGGTAAGAAAATTGCGCTTATGCCAATCGGCTCGCGGACGCAAGCGAACACGCGTGGAGCGCTTCGTGGTTGCGCCATCTCTCGAGGTCTGGCGAACAATATTTCGCCGACTTTTTCTCGGAAAACGAATTGGCACGATTCTGGAAGGATATAAGTCTGCTCCAGGTAAGTAAAATCATTTGCCATGCGGAGCAATGGTGCCCAAATGACGAAGCACGAATGTCGAATGACGAAGGAAGTCCAAACGACGAAGCGCAAAAAGAAGTGAAGCGAACGCTCCGCTTTTCGTCATTCGAGCTTCGGCATTAATTGGTCATTCGTCATTCGGATTTCGCCATTTCACTTCATTCCTCATTCGTTCTTAAATTGGACTCTTTCTAGCCGATTCGATCGTGGAGCTTGATCGCGGCTGAATTCCGCGTTGAGTTGTCCGCGTCATGCGAAGTTGGAAAGGCCTTGTTCCGCTCTGTTTGATCTGTTCGGTCGCGTTCGCATTCGAATCGCGGTTGCCGTTCAGCACGGTCTTTAGAGGACAAGACCAATTCAATCGGCTCGTCGCGAAAGCCAAAGCGCAGAACTGGAAAGCGCTGCCGATTGGTGAACGCACTGCGGCCGTCGGACAAGCGCTAGTGGGGACACGCTACAAACATTTTACTCTCGAGATCGACAACCGGGTCGAGTCGCCCTCAGTAAATTTTCAAGGGATGGATTGCTGGACCTTTTTCGAGATCGCGCTCAGCTTCGCTCGAATGCTCAACGAGCCGGAATCGAACTGGACTCCCGAGCGTCTATTGCATTACATCGAGCTGGATCGGTACCGCGGCGGCGCATGCACCGGCGAATATCTTTCGCGCCTGCATTACCTGGAAGACTGGCTTTACGATAATGATCGCCGAGGACTCGTAGAAGATATGACCCGCGATCTGGGTGGTCGCAGCGTTCCACACTCTGCGCGGGAGATGAGCGTGGGCTGGCGACATTATCGTTATCTTGCCGCAAACCGTTCGCTGCTTGGACCACTTGCCCGCATGGAAGCAAATGTTTCGTCACGCCCGCTCTATGAAATTCCAAAAAGCCGAGTGGCTGGAATTGAATCGAAATTACGCAGCGGCGACATCATCGGAATTATCTCGCGAGATCGAAGTGGACTTTATTCCACGGCACATGTCGGCCTCGCGTTGCGCACGAATGACGGCGTTCTGCACTTCATGCACGCGTCCTCTCCCACTAATTACGGCCGTGTCACTGTGGATTCGGAGCTTTCGAAATATCTCTATCGCTATCGCTCGGACAGCGGGATGCTGGTCGCGCGGCCATTGCGCTAGTCATTTTCATTTTTGCGAAATTCGGCGAGCAACTTCTCCAAGTCCTCAAGGGCTTCTTCGGCATCGACGCCATGCGCTTCCAGAATCGCGCTGGCTCCGCAATCGAGGTTCGCGCGAAGAGTATCAATGAGACTGGCGGCAGAATATCGCTTCCCTTCTTTCACGAGCCAGATTTCCGATCGAAAACTTCTAGCGCGTTTGACGAACTGCGCGGCTGGCCGGGCATGCAAGCCGAGTTTGTTGGTAATGTGCACCTCCCGCTGCGCGGACACGTGCTGTCGCTTTTCGCGAAATGTCATGCCTGGCTCGTGCCCCAGCGCCGATGCAGAAACTTTTCAATCGGCGAAAAGAAAATTTTGTCGGCCAGCAGACCGATGACGACGATCACGAGCATGATGGCAATGACCTGATCCATGGCGCTTAACTCACGCCCGTAATGCAGAAGTTGGCCGAGGCCAAATCCGGTCAGAATCGTCACAAAAATTTCCGCTGCCATGAGCGAGCGCCAGGCAAACGCCCAACCTTGCTTCATCCCGCTTACGATAAATGGAAGCGCTGCGGGCAGGATGACTTTGAACCACATGTGCAACCGTTTAGAGCCCATCGTCAACGCGGCGCGGCGGTAAATTGGCGGAACATTGCGCACGCCGGTCTCGGTGGCGATAACCACCGACCAGAGTGTCCCCATGACCACCACAAAAAGCATCGCGGCCTCTGTTTGTCCAAACCATAAGAGCGCCAGCGGCACCCAACAGACACTGGGCAACGTCTGCAAACCAAGTGCCATGGTTCCTATCGTGTCGCGAAATAATTTCCAGCGCGCTGTCAGCAGTCCCAGTGGAAGCCCGACGACAAGGCCAATGAAGTAACCTGCGAGCAAGCGGCGCATCGTGATCACGGTCGCCTTCGCCAAAGTTCCATCTACTGCAGCGCCTTTTAAGTAGGTCGCCACCTGCCATGGCGAGGGCAACAGGACGGGCGACCAGATTTTGGTGCGAAACGCCACGTCCCAAATCAAAAGGAGCACAACGAAAAAAGCAGCAGCCAAAAGAAATCGTTTCATCCTGTGACTGCGGCCTCCGCCTGACCGAAACTCTTCAGAGCTTTCGTAATTCGTGTAGCATGAGCGGCAAGATCGACACTGTTAATGTCGCGCGGTCGCGGCAGCTTCACCGCAAATTCTTCCTTAATGCGACCGGGATGTGGTGAAAAGACAAGGACGCGGTCGCCCAGACATGCTGCTTCGCGAACATTGTGGGTGACAAAAACAATGGTCTTGCGGCGCGCTTTCCAGATTTCCTGAATATCGCCATATAGTTGCTCGCGCGTGAGCGCATCAAGAGCGGCGAATGGCTCGTCCATCAGAAGCATTCGTGGGTTCGGAGCGAGCGCTCGAGCAAGCGAAACCCGCTGCTTCATCCCGCCAGAAAGCTCATGAATATTGGCGTGCTCGAACCTGCTGAGACCGACCAGCTCAAGATAATACGTGGCGACGTCACGCCGATCTTTCTTTGTCAGATTTGGCTTCAGCTTGAGCCCAAAGAGCACATTTCCGAAGACGTCCAGCCATGGAAAAAGAGCCGGTTCCTGAAACATAACGAGCCGCTCGCGGCCAGGTCCTGTCACGGGTTTGCCGTCGGCCAGCACCGTACCGCTATCCGGTTTCTCCAAACCGGCGATGATATTGAGCAAAGTCGTTTTGCCACAGCCGCTCGCGCCGACAAGACAAACGAATTCGCCTTCGGCGACGTTCAGGCTCACCCGGTCAAGTGCCAGGACAGTGCCCGAGGCGCTTCGAAAACTTTTCGAGACGCCCTCGATCGCGAGCTTCGAGGGCGCAATGACCTCGAGCTCCTCGGTCACTGAAGAATGGTGGCGGGCGGCCTGGCGCATTATGGGTTCTCAATCAGCTTGGAGGTATCCGTCGAGCCCTTTAAAAAACCCGCGTCTTTCCCGTCTCGGACTGATTTCGCAATCAAGTCGCGCGATATTTCACTTGTAAATTGAATCCGGTTCCATGCCTGGGCGACCGGATCCGGCGCAAAGTCGGCTCGCGTTTCGGCCTTCAACTCCTCGATCAATAACTTCTGCGCTTCCCCCTCATTCTCTTGGATCCATTTCGTCAGCTCCACATTTGCGGCCGCGATTTTCTTCGCTAAGTCGCGTCGATCACGCAAGAATTTCACACTGGAAACAAGCCAAGTGGTAATCGTGTCCTTGTCTTCGAGAAAGACGCGCGCTTTCGCGTCGCGTTCGAGCCGCGTCACCCACGGCTCGACGGTCCAGACGGCATCAACAGACCCTTTTTGAAACAGCGCGAGCTGATCTGGATTCGCTGTCGGGATCACCGTCACGTCGCCGCCGGTTAGCGTGACGTTGAATCCGTGCGCCTTCAACCATGCACGACAGGAAATGTCTTGCGTGTTACCGAGTTGCGGCGTGGCAATTTTTTTTCCGCGAAAATCGGCTGGCGTCTTGATAGGCGAATCTGCCTTTACTACCAAGGCGGCGCCGGCATTGGCTGCGCCGGAAATGACACGGATCTCCTCCCCGTTCGATTTGAAATACGCGTTAAGCGCGGGACTCGGACCGACGTAAGTGATGTCGAGCGATCCGGCGAAGATCGCCTCCATTGCCGAAGGCCCGGCATTGTACGTAAACCATTGAATCTCGACATTCGGCCCCAGCCGTTCTTCGAACCAGCCCTTGCCTCGCCGCGAGAGCGCGTGTGCGATCACCCCCTGTGCATGAGTGATGTTTGGAAAATGCCCAAAGCGAATCGCGATTTTCTGTTCCGCGGTCGCGAAGGACGCCCAAAGTAGGAACATTCCAACGATTGCCGTTATTTTGATTTTCATAGTTGGTCTCCAATAGCAGAGCGTGCTTACAAACGGACAGACAATCGGCTTCGTCGCTGGCTCAAGATTCGCTGATTAGAACATTACCTGTACGCGCCCGATGACTTCATTGAACTGGTCCTGGCCAAACTCAGGATTGGCTTGGCGAAAATCCGACCAGGTATGAATGTAGTTGACCATCAGTTTGAGATCGTCGCCGTGGATGTAGTAGTTCAGGCCGCCGGTGATCGAATAAATGCCGTCGTTGCCCTTTTGCCCGGGATTCAATTCCTGCCACTGAACCGCAATTTGAAACTTTTTCGGGATCAGGAAAAAGCCTGAGGTTATCTGGAATCCGCTCGTCGTGAAGTTGGCAAACCCTGGTGGGACGCCGTTCACGGTGCGACCGTTCACATATTCCTCGAGGTATTCACCAATCAGGTCGAAGGGCCCGATGTTTAGCCAGGCGTCCACGCTCCATGCCGTCCTTTCATCCGCGCCCGGCAGGACGAACGACGAGAGAGAGCCATCGGAGTTTACCAACAGGTTCCCCGATGGTGAGATATTTGTTCCCTGATCGTCGCGGCTGTTGAGCACGTCGCCGCCAAGTTTCAGACTGGAAGTCTGACCGAAGATTTTGCCTTTGAACGGCATTAACTCCAAGCGGCCGACATACATGAAATTGTTGTTGTCGTTATTGTTAATGTTGCGTCCGTTCCCGTTAAAGATGCCGGCGTAGTACGTCAGCAAGTCCTTCTGCTCGGGCCAGAGGTTCGTAAATGGCTTTCCCCAAAGTTCGACCCCGATTTGCCGTTCTGGAGTGATAGCCCCGGTGGGAAGACTGCGCTCGATAATGAACAGGGAGGTGTCAGGAGTGAGCTGCTCCAAGCCGAATGGCGCTTTATATTGGCCGATCTTGATTTGCGCTGCCGGAAACCGATGCCAGTTGAGCCAAATGTCTGTTCCCGAAAAGTCGGTCCGGTTGGATGGGGAAGTGCCGTCGCTGTTCTCGAAGTCGCCTTCCATTTTGAAATCGAATTGCTCCGCAAAATCGCCGGTCATGGCGATCCGCGCCCGGCGCAGGCGAAAACGATCCTTCAACGCGGTCTGACCGAAGCGGCCTTCGAACGCCGAGACGTCGCCGTCTTCGAAGTTGGTCTGAATGAATCCGCCGAGTACCAGCTTCAATTCCGGCCCGCGCTGCTGAACATAAACGATCGGTTTCTCTTCTTCGACCACCGCTTTCTCCACGTACGTTTTGCCGTCGTACGTAACTTGCTTCTTCATTTTGCCCTCAGGGGCAAACGCAGTCTGCTTCTTTAAGCTGCGGACTTCCGCCTCAAGTTCCGCATTGCGTTTTTGCAATTGCTCGACCGCGCGTTCGAGTTTCTCGAGTCGCTCAGACTCGGAAGGGGTTGCTGCAGCGAGCGGTCGGACCGCCGTTAGCAACAGTATGGAAACAACAACGCTGGTTTGTGAAAAACATTTCCTGATTGACATAATTTTTCTCCCTATTTTGCCGCGCCTTTCGCGTGGCCATTGCGTAACTGGCTCCCTCGGGACCCTGAAAATTGCTTGAATGCCCCCACTTTTCCCCTGCCGCGAATTGGTAGCTTGCCTTCTTCGGACAAGATCGACGCGAGCGGGACCGATCGGTGGAGGAAGGGCGGCGTGACCTTGTCCCGGCGAAATTTGCGAAGCGTGATCTCGACGATGTCGGCGAGCGTGTAGCGGTCGAGCAGTTTGGCAATCGCGTTTCGAACGTCGAGCATCAACATTCGCAAGCCGCAGTGCACCTCGTCCGGGCATGAGCAGCGAGTGTAGGATGTTTGGCTAACGCACCGAATTGGCGCCAGCGGTCCGTCAATCAACCGAATAACGGCGCCAAACTTTATCCGGCTCATGGGCCGCGCAAGTGAGTAGCCACCAAACTTCCCGCGTCTGCTTTTCACGTATCCGGCCGCCTTGAGCTGCATGAAAATCTGCTCGAGGAATTTGATCGGCAGTTTTTCTTTCGCGGCTAGCTCACTTACCTGAAGCATCGGCCAGCCCAGTTCGGAAGCGATGCCGAGATCGATGAGAGCGCGGAGCGCATATTCGCCACGTTTAGACACCTTCATATCCTATCGGACAAGTAGGAAATCAGATCTAATCCTACTATGCAAGTAGGAATTTGTACGAAAATGGGGCCTCGCCGGTGCCGCGGACCTAAGCTATAGGCGCGGTCTCAGGACGACCGTATCCAAACCGTTCATCAAGCTCCGCCAACACAGCGGCTGCATATTCCTGGTCTTCGGCCGGAAGATACTCGCGATATCCACCGATCTTGCCGCGGCGCACCTTAAATGATTCCGGATCGCGCACGTCGCCGGGCAACAGGATTTTCGAATCAAACGCACCGGCTGCCTCTAATTTTTGCATGTTCTCGAATTGTGAAAAATCGAGCGCCTCCTGAAAGATCGACATATCTGGAGCCGTTTCGCCAAGCACAGCCAGCAGTTCTCGGAAATGTTCGGCGGGTGACGCCCGCAATGCTTCATACCGAATGATCATGAAATTGTTGCGGCCAGCGAATTCATGCAGCCAGTCGTTCATCGCCCTGATGATACCAGGGATGCCAAACCGTTCGTCGCGGAGAAGATCGCTAACCGTTTTCTTTTGGAATTTTGCCGGAGCAGTCGGATCGCGCCGGGTCATTTGCACGTACAGCGAAACGAAACAATCGCGCGGATCACGCACCAGCAGAACGATCTTCGCACGTTGAAGCTCCCTCTTTGGCACCAGGTATTTGCCGCGAACTCGGTCCCAAAGATCACCTTTGGTGCGGTGCTCAAATAGATCGTGGGAAAAAACGAGGCGAGGAATGCCTGGTTCGCCGTAACGCTCCGGCCGAAGAGTGAACTCGCGGCCGTGCAGTTTGCAAAAATAGGCGCAAAGAAATGTCCGAATCCACGTACGTCCGCTTTTCGGAACGGAAAGCACGATGGCTTTCCCACCGGAAAGCTCGGTTGCACGGCTACTGAAATTGCGGCGTGTCAATTGCGGCGCCATTCGCAAAATTCCACGCCGAGGCCGAGATTGCATCGGGTCCGGCAACTCCACAGGTGTGCCGGGCTGGGTCGTCTTATCGGTGGCGATCTCGGCCGACGGCGTACCGGGCACTGACCGAGATGTTATTTCCATTGCCATGCTGGAGGACTCTTCATTTAACCCGCAACACGCAAAAGAGATGCGGACAATGCTGGGGTGCCTTGCATAAGACCTCAAAACGAGGTATTTGTTCAAGCACAAAAGGGGGCGCACTGGCTTCGACTCATCGTTGGAAGCGCAGGCGGCATGTCGAGGATGGTTCGTTGGCCTCGTTAAAAACCGGACCAAAAAAATAAACGCAGACAACGAAGGTCTCGCTCTCGCGGCTTAATTGACCGCGAC
>WNGQ01000872.1_pt1 | contig 31314 bp, 28 predicted proteins | sample 5407661 | NCBI WGS metagenome assembly WNGQ01 (sample SAMN13153382, study PRJNA577476) | soil metagenome | isolation source: 60 cm soil or saprolite under Garry oak tree replicate 2 | place: USA:California | collected 2016-06-15 | reverse complement strand
GACGACAAGACCGCCTCGAACTGCCCGAACGCGGCCTGCTACGCGCTGTTCCCGAACCTGGTCGCGGCCGGGCCTGGCCAGCTCTTCGCGACCTGGATGGACGACAGGAACGACTCGCTCGACGGCACGGTGGACCACGTCGACGGCTACAACCTGTGGTATCGCGCCTCGACCACCGGCGGCACCTCGTGGTCCACGGCCGGCCAGCGGATCTCGCAGGTCGACCCGTCGCAGTCGCAGGAGACCCCGAACGGCTTCCTGTTCCCGTACGGCGACTACACCGGCCTGATCATGAACACCGCCTGCGGCACCCCCGCCCCGGCCATGACCTGGGGCGAGGGACACAACTGGGTCGGCGGCGCATCTGCTCCCGGGCACATCGAGTTCACCTCCCTCTGCTAGCAGCCAAACCCCGCCACCTGCTGAACCACCCGCCGAACCCCTGGTGTTGCTATAGCCCCACCAGGGGTTCGGCGGGTGAGCCGCGCGCAGGGGGTGGCGCGCGCGGGGGTGGCGCGCGCTGGGCCCAGCGGGCGCAGCGGCGCGACTGATCCGGCCGGATCCGGGTAGCCGCAGCCCTATGAGCCAGAAGTCCAAGGGCGGCACGAAGCGGACGGTCCTGATCGCCGGAGCGGTCAACCTGATCGTGGCGCTGATCAAGGCGGTCGCCGGGGTTCTGACCAGCTCGAGCGCGATGCTCGCCGAAGCGGCACACTCTGTCGCCGACACGCTCAACCAGGCGTTCCTGCTGACCTCCATCAGCAGGGCCCGCAAGCCGCCGGACGACGAGCACCCGTTCGGCTACGGCCAGGAGCGGTACTTCTGGTCGCTGCTCGCCGCGTTCGGGATCTTCGTCCTGGGAGCCGGGTTCTCGATCTTCGAAGGCATACTCTCTCTCGGCCGGTCTACCGAGTCGGGCAGCGTCCTGATCGCCTACATCGTCCTGGTCGCCGCCGGCGCGGCGGAGACCACCTCGTTCGTCAGGGCCTACCGGCAGATGCGCGGCGAGGCCAGCCAGGAGCGCACCGGCCTGGTCGAGCACGTCAAGAGCTCCCCCGACACCACGGTCAAGGCCGCGCTCTTCGAGGACTCGGCGGCGGTCGTCGGCCTCGTCCTGGCCGCGGCCGGCATCGGCCTGCGCCAGCTCACCGGCTCCGGGGTCTGGGACGGCGCCGCGTCGATCGCCATCGGCATGCTGCTGATCGTCGTCGCGGTCCGGCTCGGCATGGACAACAGGGACCTGCTGATCGGGCGCTCGGCAGACTCGCGCGACCTCGCCGCCATCCGCGAGGAGATCGAGTCCACCGACGGCGTCGACGACCTGCTCGAGCTGCTGACCATGCACCTGGCCCTGATCAAATGATCGTGGCGGCCCGCCTGTCCTTCGCCGACGGACTCTCCTCCGACGACACGGAAGATCTCGCCGACCAGATCGACCGGCGGCTGGCCGGGCGCGTGCCGGAGGTCTCGCACGTCTTCATCGACCCGACGCCCAGGGAGTCTGAGCGCGGCGCGTCGCCGGGTTGAAGTCGGGCTCCCCGCCGAGCTGGCTGATCCGCTCGGCGACCCGCATGGCGTGGGCGCTCCTCCTCGGCGTGCTCGGTGAATTCGCCGGAGACGGTGGCCCGGCTGATGCCGGACGCGGAGATGGCGTGCCTGCTGACCGCATCCAGCAGACGAGCTCGGTCGCGAGCACCTCGTTGAGCACGCTGATCACGTCAGCGGTCTTCTTGCCGTACGACTCGGTGACCGGACCCTGCTCCATCTTCTCCCGTGCACGCTCCCTGATCGCTGCGACGTCCGCGCTGAAGGTGCTGGTCATAGGGCTACTCCACTTCGTGGTGGCCGAGTGGCCGGAATCGGCTGAACGAGCGGGTTAGGCACCCCGCCGGCCGCGGGCTTGCACGGCGCCAGCCGGCCGCGACGGCACGACACGCGTGAGGATCATGGAGACGTGACAGGTTCCGGCCATAACGGCTTGTTCGGCGCCATGTTCGCCCGCGGCGACGCGGACACGGGTGACCGGGCCTGGCTGCAGGCGATGCTGGACACGGAGGCGGCGCTGGCGCGCGCGCTGGAACGAGCGGGGCTCGCGCCGGCCGGATCGGGCGCGGCGGTCACCGCGGTGGCCCGTGCCGATTTTTTCGACAACGGAGCGCTTTCCGAGGCTGCCACCTCGACGGGCAATCCCGTCCCGGCCCTGGTCAGAGCGTTGACCGGGCTGCTGCCTGAGTCGGCGGCAGGGGCCGCCGGCGCGGTCCACCGCGGCGCGACCAGCCAGGACATCATCGACACGGCCGCCATGCTGCTCGCGCGAAGCGCGCTCGACGCGATCCTGGCCGACCTGGCGGCCGCGGCCGCGAACTGCGCGGGCCACGCCAGCGCGCACGCGGAGACGGTGATGTCCGGCCGGACGCTCCTCCAGCAGGCGGTCCCGGTCACGTTCGGGCTGGTCGCGGCCGGCTGGCTGACCGCGATCGACGAGGCGCGACGGGACCTGCACCGGGTCAGGACCGGCAGGCTGGCCGTGCAGTTCGGCGGGGCCGCGGGGACGCTCGCCGCGCTCGGCGGCGCCGGGCCCGCGGTGACCGCACTGCTCGGCGAGGAACTGGGGCTGCCGGTCCCGGTGCTGCCCTGGCACACGAACCGGCTGCGGATCGTCGAACTGGCGGCGGCGCTGGCCGGAGCGTGCGCCGCGCTCGGCAAGATCGCCAGGGACGTCACCCTGCTCGCCCAGACCGAGGTCGCCGAGGCGCACGAGGACACCGGGGCGGGCCGGGGCGGTTCCTCGGCGATGCCGCACAAGCAGAACCCGGTCGCCGCCGTCCTCGTGCTCGGCTGCGCCAGGCAGGCACCTGGCCTGCTCGCCACCCTCGCCGCCGCCGCGGAGCAGGAACACCAGCGCGCCGCCGGCGCCTGGCACGCCGAGTGGCTGCCGCTGTCCGACCTGCTCGCCCGCACCGCCTCGGCCGCCTCCTGGTCCGCCGAACTCCTCTCGGCCCTCCACGTCGACCCGGCCCGGATGCGCGCCAACCTGGCGGCCACCCAGGGCCTCCCCCTCGCCGAGAACATCACGACCCTCCTGGCCCCCGCCCTGGGCCCCCTCCGCGCCCACGACCTGGTAGCAAAGGCGAGCGCCCGCGCCGCCGAGACGGGGCTGACTCTCGCCGACGCCATCCTCTCCGACGACGAGTCGGCGGCGAAGCTCGCCGACGCTGGCCTCGCCCGCCCCGAGCTCGAGTCCGCGCTCCGCCCCGAGTCCTACCTGGGCGCCACCCCCGAGTTCATCCGCCGCGCCCTGTCCGCCCACGCCGACTGCGACCAAGCGCTCAGCAGCTGATCCCGCCCTCCCCGACCGCGAAAGGCCCGCACCAGCTAATCACTGCAGCTAGTTAGCGCCGGCATCCCGGGAGCGGACGGCATACCCCCCGGCGCCAGGCGTTGCGCAGCAGCCGGGCGCCGGGGGTGTGACGCCCGATCCGCCCCTACGCTTTTTCGGACACCACCAAGAGCCCAGAGGAGTCATCGCACATGACCGACGAAGAACACGCAGTTCAGGGCGTGGAGGTCCGCCGCGAGGTCCTGGGCGACGACCACGTCGACCGGGCGATCGCGAGCACGACCGACTTCACCGCCCCGTTCCAGGACCTGATCACCCGCTACGCCTGGGGCGAGATCTGGTCCCGCCCAGGACTGTCCCGCGCCGAGCGCAGCATGATCACGCTGACCGCCCTGGCCGTCTTGCGCCAGGAGCACGAACTCGCGATGCACGTCCGCGCCGCGCTCCGGAACGGGCTCACCGCCGGCCAGATCCAGGAGGTGCTGCTGCAAGTCGCGGTCTACGCCGGGGTGCCCGCGGCCAACCGGGCGTTCGCCATCGCCGCCGAAGTGCTGGAGAGTGCTACGTAGTACGCACACTTGTTCACTTAGCGGCCTGTCGATATCGTTTCGGTGACTGGCGAGGAAGGCTGGGTGCGGGGTGGCTGAGATCATGTCGCTGGCCGAGGCGATCGCCGCTGCAATGCACGACGGCGACACCGTCGCGATGGAGGGCTTCACGCACCTGATCCCGCACGCCGCCGGGCACGAGGTGATCAGGCAGCGGCGCCGGGACCTCACCCTGGTCAGGATGACGCCGGACATCATCTACGACCAGATGATCGGGGCGGGCTGTGCCCGCAAGCTCGTGTTCTCCTGGGCCGGCAACCCGGGCGTGGGATCGCTGCACCGGTTCAGGGACGCCGTCGAGCACGGCTGGCCTGCCCCGCTGGAGATCGAGGAGCACAGCCACGCGGGCATGGCCAACCGGTACGCGGCCGGCGCTTCCGGGCTGCCGTTCGCGATCCTGCGCGGCTACCGCGGCACCAGCCTGCCCAGCCAGACGGCCGGCGTCGCCGAGGTCACCTGCCCGTTCACCGGCGAGACGCTGACCGCCGTCTCCGCGCTTCGGCCCGACGTCGCCGTCATCCACGCGCAGCGGGCTGACCCTCTCGGCAACGTCCAGTACTGGGGGATCACCGGCGTGCAGAAGGAGTGCGTGCTGGCCGCGGCCAGGTCGGTAGTCACGGTCGAGGAGATCGTCGACGAGCTCGATCCGCGGCCCGGCGCGGTCGTGCTCCCGTCCTGGGCGGTCACCTATATCGCCGCGGTGCCCGGCGGCGCGCACCCGTCCTACGCGCTCGGCTACTCGGCCAGGGACAACGACTTCTACATGGCGTGGGACGCGATCAGCAGGGACCGGGCGCTGTTCGGGGCCTGGCTGGACGAGCACGTCTACCGCGCGGGCGGTGCCGCCCCCGTCGCGAACACTGTGCTGGCCGGAGACACCCGGAGCGCGCGATGAGCGAGCCGAGTGAACGGGGAGAGACCGCGCTGAGCTACACCGCGGACGAGATGATGACGGTCACGGCCGCGCGGGCGCTGCGCGACGGGATGACCTGCTTCGTCGGGATCGGCCGGCCGAGCGAGGCCGCCAACCTGGCCCGCGCGACGCACGCGCCGAACCTGGTGCTGATCTACGAGTCGGGCACGATCGGCGCCAAGCCGGGCGCGCTGCCGCTGTCGATCGGCGACGGGATCCTGGCCGAGACCGCCGACTCGGTGGTCAGCGTCCCAGAGATCTTCAACTACTGGCTGCAGCCAGGGCGGATCGACGTCGGCTTCCTCGGCGCCGCGCAGCTGGACAAGTCCGGCAACATCAACACCACGGTGATCGGCCCGGACTACGCCGATCCCCGCCTCCGGCTGCCGGGAGCGGGCGGGGCGCCCGAGATCGCCGCGGCCTGCCGGGAGGTCATCGTGGTCATCAAGCAGTCGCGCCGAGCGTTCGTCGACCACGTCGACTTCGTCACCTCGGTCGGGTTCGGCGACGGGCCGGGCAGCAGGCAGCGGCTCGGCCTGACCGGCGCGGGACCGCGCCGGATCATCACCGACCTCGGCGTGCTTGAGCCCGACCCGGACACGTGCGAGTTCGTGCTGACCGGGACCTACCCCGGGGTGTCCGTCGCGGATATCAAGGGCAGAACCGGCTGGGACCTGCAGGTCGGCCGGGACCTGAGCGAGCTTCCTTCCCCGTCGCCGGCCGAGCTCGCGGCGCTGCGCGGGCTGATCGCGACGATGCCGGCCGCGGTGGCGGGCGGGGCGCCGCCGGCCGCCGGGGCGCCAGCGGAGGGAGCAGTTCGATGACCGCCGACACGCACGGGGCCGCGAACCACGGGGCCGCACGCTACGATGCCGGCGGCGACGGCCTGGCCCTGCCGCGCTATCCGCGGCCGGTGGGGGTGCATCCGCCGCTCGACTCGCCGGAGTACCGCTCCACCCAGTTGCGGGCGCCGCGGCAGCCGCTGGTGCCGCTGCCGCACTGGCTGACCGAGGTGACCGGGCCGCTGCTCGGCGCGGAGCGGGTGACCGCGGCGGACGCCGACCTGACCACGCGGCACGCGGGCGAGCCGATCGGGGAGCGGATCATCGTCACCGGCCGGGTGCTGGACTCCGACGGCAGGCCGGTCCCGGACACCCTGATCGAGATCTGGCAGGCGAACGCGGCCGGCCGGTACGCGCACCAGGTCGACGACCACCTGGCGCCGCTCGACCCGAACTTCGACGGCGCGGGCCGCTGCCTGACCGATTCGCAGGGCAGATACCGGTTCGTCACGATCAAGCCGGGCGCTTACCCGTGGCGCAACCACCTGAACGCGTGGCGCCCGGCACACATCCACTTCTCGCTGTTCGGCCGGGCGTTCACGCAGCGCCTGGTCACCCAGATGTACTTTCCCGGTGACTCACTTTTCGCCCAGGACCCGATCTTCAGCTCGGTGCCCGATCCGAAAGCGCGCGAGCGCATGATCGCGCGGTTCGACCTCGACTTGACCGTTCCCGACTGGGCGCTCGGCTTCGAGTGGGACATCGTGCTGCGCGGCCGCGGCGCGGCCGTCTTCGAGACGGAGGAGGACACCTGACGCTGCCCATCACGCCCTCGCAGACGGTCGGCCCGTTCCTGGCCATCTGCCTGCCGTGGCCGGACGGCCCGTTCGTCGTGCCGGAAGGCACGCCCGGCGCGATCGCGATCACCGGCCGGGTGCTCGACGTGGCCGGCGACCCGGTCCCCGACGCGCTGGTCGAGACCTGGCAGGCCGACGAGCGCTCCGGGTTCGACCACCCGGACGACCCGCGCGGCGCGGCCACCCCGGCGACGGCCGGGTTCCGCGGGTTCGGCAGGTGCCCGACCGACGCGGCCGGCGAGTACCGCATCGTCACGCTCCGCCCCGGCCCGCTGCCGTGCCCGGCCGGCGGCACCGAGGCACCGCACCTGGACGTGTCCGTGTTCGCCAGAGGGCTGCTCGACCGGGTCGTGACCAGGATCTACTTCCCCGACGAGACCGAGGCCAACGCCGCCGACCCGGTGCTGGCCGCGATCGCCGAACCCGCCAGGCGCCAGACGCTGGTCGCCGGCGCCGTTCCCGGCGGGCCGCCGGGAACGTTCCGGTTCGACATCAGGCTGCGGGGCGAGCGCGAAACGGTCTTCTTCGATGTCTGACCCCGCCCTGGGCGCCGGCGGCCCCAGGGCCGGGCCGGGACCCGGGGCCGGGCCGGGACCAGGGGCCGGGCCGGGGGCGGGGGCGCTGGAACTGGCGGCGTCACTCGACGGGCCGGCCGGCGCGCCGGTCCTGGTGCTCGGGAACTCCCTCGGCACCTCCCGCGCGGTCTGGGACCGGCAGGTCCCCGTGCTGTCGGCCAGGTTCCGGCTGCTGCGGTACGAACTACCGGGCCACGGCGGCTCGCCCGCCCCTGACCGGCCGTACACGGTCGCCGAACTCGGCACAGCGGTTCGCGCGCTGCTTGACCAGTACGGCATCGAGCGCGCGGCGTACTGCGGCATCTCGCTCGGCGGGATGGCCGGGATGTGGCTGGCGGCCGACTCGCCGGGCCGGATCGCCGCGCTCGGGCTGGTCTGCACCTCCGCCTACCTGCCGCCGGCCTCGGCCTGGCTGGCCAGGGCCGAGCAGGTCCGTGCGGCGGGCCTGGGCTCGATCTCGGCCGCGTCCGTAGCCCGGTGGTTCACCCCGGCCTTCGCCGCACGGGAGCCCGCGGTGCCCGCGGCCTTCGCCGCGGACCTCGAGCGCACCGACGTGGCTGGCTACGCGGGATGCTGCGCGGCCATCGCCGGGATGGACCTGCGCGAGCGGCTCGGCTCGATCACCGCCCCCGCCCTGGTCATCTCGGGGGCCGAGGACCCGGCGACGCCGCCCGGCCACGGCGCGCGGATCGCCGTCGGCCTGCGTCGCGCGCGGCTGATTGTCGTCCGCGGCGCCGCGCACATGGCGAACGTGTCGTCGCCGGAACAGGTGACCGCCGCGCTGCTCGGCCACCTGCAGGCAGATCCGGCCGGCTTGGCTCGATGAGATTTCGTCCCCGGGCGTTACCATGCAGATGGGATGAGAACTTCGGGGCGCAGAGCGAACACATCGGCCGATGCCGGGTCTGTACCGGCGGACGGCCAGCCGTTGCCCGCCCCGCCGGGGGACGGCCGGGCTCCGCTCGGCCCGCCGGGGAGCCGGCCGCCGGACGGCGAGGAAGGCCCCGCTGCCAGCGCGGGGCAGGCCAGGGACAGCGACTTCGTCCAGTCGCTGGACCGCGGCCTGGCCGTGATCAGGGCGTTCGGGCCCGACCGGGAGCGGCTCAGCCTGAGCGAGGTGGCGCGGGCCACCGGGCTGACCAGGGCCGCGGCGCGCCGCTTCCTGCTGACCCTGGTCAAGCTGGGGTACGTGCGCAGCGACGGCCGGGCGTTCTCGCTGCGGCCCAAGGTGCTCGAGCTCGGCTACGCCTACCTGTCCGGCCTCGCGCTGCCCGACGTGGCCGAGCCGCACCTGGAGGAGCTGTCGGCGAAGCTGCACGAGTCGTCGTCGATCTCGGTACTCGACGGCCATCACATCGTCTACGTGGCCAGGGTCGCCACCAAGCGGATCATGACGGTAGCGATCTCGGTAGGCACCAGGTTCCCCGCGTACGCGGCGTCGATGGGCCGGGTCCTGCTGGCCGGGCTGAGCGAGGAGGATCTCGACAAGTACCTCGGCGAGGCCACGTTCGAGGCGTTCACCGCGCACACGGTCACCGACCCCGACCGGCTCAGGGAGATCGTGCACGAGGTCGCCGAGCAGGGCTACTCGATCGTCGACCAGGAACTCGAGGAAGGGCTGCGGGCGCTCGCCGCGCCGATCCGCGACTCCTCGGGCGCCGTGACCGCGGCCATCAACGTGTCGGCGCACGCCAGCAGGCACAGCCCCGACGCGATGCTGACGCACTTGCTGCCCGCGCTGCTGCAGACCGCGGCGCAGATCGAGGCCGACCTGCAGGCCGTCGCCCCGGCCTGACCCGCGTCGAGGATCCCATCTGACCGGACATGCCCTGTATTTTGTCCCGGCGGAACGACCCGGTTAGTACGGTGTTCTTGGTGATGACACCGATACGTAACGGGCGTTGACAGTGATCGAGAACGCTGATTAAGTTCTACATTGCGCATAGTCGTACGCCAAGCGAACATCCTGCGAGTACCTGCGCTGAAGTGTCGGCCGTCGCCGGAGACGCCGCAGCCTTCAGTTTCGCCGGCGACCCGCGGGCGCTGACTTTCAGAGGAGACGGAATGGACCGTCAGGAAGCAGACCTCGGGACGCCGCAGGATCAGTCGATCTCGCGGCGTTCTCTGCTTAAGGGCATGGGCGCCGGCGCGTTCGCCGTCGGCGCGAGCGGGCTCCTCGCTGCGTGCAGCTCGGGCCTGAAGGGTGGCGGGTCCGCGACCTCGGGCGGAACCATCAACATCGGCTTCATCACGCCGCTGACCGGCCAGCTCGCTGGCTTCGCGTCCGGCGACAAGTACGTGCTGAGCCAGATCCTGAAGAGCTCGGCGTACACCAAGGGCATCAAGATCGGCAACAAGACCTACAAGGTCAAGGTCAGCGTGCGGAACAGCGAGTCGAGCCCGACCGTGGCCGGCCAGAAGGCCCAGCAGCTGATCACCCAGGACCACGTCGACATGATCCTTACCACGTCGACCCCGGAGACCACCACCCCGGTCGCCGTCGCCTGCGAGAAGCTGCACACGCCGTGCCTGTCGACGGTCGTGCCGTGGGAGTCCTGGTATGCAACCCTGGGCGGCGACCCGCGGTCGCCGACCACCACGTTCAAGTACTGCTCGGTGTTCTTCTTCGGCCTGAAGGAGTTCCAGGGCTGCTTCGCGCCGATGTGGAACCGCATCCAGACCGACAAGGTCGTGGCCTGCCAGTACCCGAGCGACGCGGACGGCGACGCGTTCCGGAATGGCTTCGAGCCGCTGATCAAGGCATCGGGCTACACGATCGTCGACGGCGGCGCCTACACCGATGGCGCCACCGACTTCACCACGATGATCTCGACGTTCAAGAACAAGCACGCCGAGGTGTTCAGCAACTGCCCGCTGCCGCCCGACTTCAACACGTTCTGGAAGCAGGCGTCGCAGCAGGGATTCAAGCCTAAGCTCGCGACGGTCGCCAAGGTGCTGCTGTTCCCGGCGGACACCGTCGCCATCGGCCCGCTGGTCAACAACATCGCGACGGACTCGTGGTGGGGCCCGTACATGCCGAACACCTCGTCGCTGACCGGCGAGACCGCGAAGGCGCTCGCCGACGGCTACCAGGCATCGACCGGCAACCAGTGGGTGCAGTCCATCGGCTCGACGTACTCGCTGTTCGAGGTCGCCAAGGAGGCCTTCGGCCAGGTCACCGACCCGCACGACACGGCCGAGGTCGCCAGTGCCCTGCACAACGTCAACTACACGGGCATGTGCGGCGCGCTCAACTTCGCGAACGGCCCCGCGCCCGGCGTGGCGATCATCAACCCGGTCGGCGTGCAGTGGAAGAAGTCCACGGGCCAGTTCCCGTTCGAGATGACGGTCGTGGACAACTCGCTGAACTCGGCGGTGCCGGTCCAGGCACCTCTCGAGCCAACGAATGCCTGATGCCGCGGGCACGGCCCTGCTGGAGCTTGCCGGAGTCTCCAAGAGCTTCGGCAGGGTCGTGGTCGCGGACAACCTGTCGCTCAGCGTCGGCGCGGGCGACCTGGCCGGGATCGTCGGGCCGAACGGCGCGGGCAAGAGCAGCCTGTTCGGCCTGATCGCGGGCGATCTCGCGCCGTCGTCCGGGGAGGTCTCGTTCGCCGGCGCGCCGGTCACCGGGCTCGATCCCGCCGCGCGCTGCCGGCTGGGCATCGGCCGGACGTTCCAGGTTCCCAAGCCCTTCGGCGCGATGACGGTCTTCGAGAACGTGCTCGTCGCCGTCCAGCAGGGCTCTGGCCTGCGGCGGCGGCCCAGCTACGCCGCCGCCTCGGCCATCTTGGACCTGACCGGGCTGTCCGGCGACGCGAACAGTCAGGCCGAGCGTCTCGGGCTGCTGTCCCGCAAGCGGCTCGAGGTGGCCAGGGCGCTGGCCACCGGCCCTCGGCTGCTGCTGCTCGACGAGGTCGCCGGCGGCCTGACCGACCCCGAGGTGGCGCAGCTGGTCACGATCGTCAGCGCGGTGCGCGCCGAGGGCGTGGCGATCATCTGGATCGAGCACGTCGTGCACGCCCTGACCGCGGCCGTGCACCGGTTGCTCTGCCTGTACGGCGGGGCATTCATCGGCGACGGCGAGCCAGAAGAGGTGCTCGCGCTGCCCGCCGTGCGCGAGGTGTTCCTCGGCACCGAGGTTTCCGCCTCGCTGCACCTGCCGGGCGCCGAGGCCGCCGGCCAGGAGGAGCAGAAGTTCCAGTGAGCGAGCGGGAGACACGGTGACGGGGAGCATGGCCGCCGGCTCCGCGTTCCCGCTGCTCGAGGTACGCGACCTGAGCGTGCACCACGGCCAGCTCCAGGCTCTGCACGGGGTGAGCCTGGCCGTACCCGCCGGGTCCGTGCACGCCATGATCGGGGCCAACGGCGCGGGGAAGTCCACGCTGCTGCGCACCATCGCCGGGCTGCACCGGCCGACGTCGGGGTCGGTCCTGCTCGACGGGACCGATATCACCGCCCTGCGGCCCGAGCGGCGGGTCGCCGCGGGCATCGTCATGGTGCCGGAGGGCCGGCGGCTCTTCCCCTCGCTCACCGTCGAGGAGAACCTTCAGGTCGGCCAGACCAGCGCGCGGCAGGGACCGTGGGCGATCGACGCGGTCTACGAGCTGTTCGAGTGGATGCGGGATCGTCGCGCCCAGCACGCCGCCCAGCTGTCCGGCGGCGAGCAGCAGGCGGTCGCGCTCGGGCGGGCGCTGGTGGCGAACCCGAGTGTGCTGCTGCTCGACGAGCTGTCGCTCGGCCTTGCCCCGGTCGTGGTGCGGCGGATCTACGGGCTGCTCCCCCGGCTGCTCGAGTCGGGCGTCACCGTGCTGGTCGTCGAGCAGGACGTGAGCCAGGCGCTCGCCGTCGCGTCCCGGTTGCACTGCCTGCTCGAGGGCAGGATCACGCTGGCCGGCCAGCCGGCCGAGCTGACCCCCGCCCAGATCGAGGCCGCCTACTTCGGCGTGGCCGCCAGGGGAAGGAACGGCGGCAACGGCTCGCCGGCGATCGCCGCGGGGCACGACGGCCCGCGCGATTCCGGATCGTCGGGAGCGGGAACATGAGCTGGGTCGGCTCGGTCATCCAGGGCATCCTGGTCGGCGGGCTGTACGCCCTGTTCGCCTGCGGTCTCTCGCTCATGTTCGGCGTGATGAACGTGATCAACCTGGCGCACGGAGACCTGGCCGTCGTCGCGGCGTACGTCGCGCTCGGCGTGATCGCCATCACGCACGTCCCGGCCGTCTGGGCCTTCCTCATCGTCGTGCCGATCTTCGCGGTGCTCGGCTACGTGCTCCAGCGCACGCTCCTGCAGTCCGCGCTGAACCGGAGCGTGCTCACCACGCTGCTCGTGACCTTCGGGCTCTCGGTCGTGATCGAGAACGGCCTGCAGCAGTTCCTGTCCGCGAACAGCCACTCCATCGGCATCGGCTCGCTGGCCTCCGACTCATTCAGCATCGGCTCCCAGGTCAGGATCGCCTACCTGAACATGGCCATCCTGGTCGTGGCCGTCATCGTGCTGCTCGGGCTGCAGTACTTTCTCTCCTCGTCCAAGCACGGGCGGCTGATCAGGGCGGTAGCCGACGACCGCGAGGCCGCCCAGCTCTCCGGGGTCAGCTACCGGCACGTGTTCGGGATCGCGGCGGCGATCGCGTTCGGAACGGTCGCGCTGGCCGGGATCGCGTTCGGCATGTACTCGCAGTTCGACCCGGCGACCGGCACCGATCAGCTGCTGCTGTACGCGTTCGAGGCGGTGGTGATCGGCGGGCTCGGGTCGCTGTGGGGAACGCTCGGCGGCGGCATCCTGCTCGGCATAGCGCAGGAGATCGGCGCGAACATCACGGCAGCGGACCAGGTGCTCGCCGGGCAGGTGCTGTTCTTGCTGATCCTGGTCATCAGGCCGCAGGGACTCACCGGCCGGAGTGAGGCGACATGACCTCCCTCGAGAAGCAGGCGTCGCCGCCCGGGCAGCCGACCGCGCCGGAGCGACAGGTCAGGGTCACCCGGTCGAGGCGTTCGACGCTGTGGGCGGGCATCGCCGCGATCGTCGCGGTGGCCGTGCTCGGCTACCTTCCCTACCTCGTCTACTCAGGGACCACCAACCTGCTCGTCCAGTTCTTCATGCTGCTGGTCATGGCGACGATGTGGAACCTGCTGGCCGGCTACGCCGGCCTCGTCTCGGTCGGCCAGCAGGCCTTCATCGGCCTCGGCGCCTACTTCGTCCTGATCCTCGCCGACCACGGAACCAACCCGTTCCTGGCGATCCCGGTCGCGACGCTGGTCTGCGGCATCGTCGGCCTGCCGGTCTGGTGGCTGGTGTCCAGGCTGCGGAGCGGATACTTCTCGATCACGATGTGGGTCATCGCCTCGGTGTGCGAGCTCGTCATCATCCAGATCAGCGCCGTCGGCGGCGGCACGGGCACCTTCCTGCCCGGCGTGAACCTGAGCCCCACGCTGATCACCGCCTACACCTACTGGGCGGCGCTGGCCGTCGCCGTGGTCGTGCTCGCGGTCGCCTACTTCCTGCTCCGCAGCCCGATCGGCCTGGTGCTGACGGCGATCCGCGACGACGAGGCCGGCGCCAGGAGCATCGGCGCGCGGGTATCGAGAACGCAGCGGCTGGTGTTCATGGTCGCCGCCGCGGGCTGCGGCGCGGCCGGCGCCCTCTACATCATCAGCCAACAATTCGTCGTGCCGACCGCGGCCTTCAGCGTCCAGTGGTCCGCCGAAATGATCTTCATCACGATCATCGGCGGGATCGGCACGATCGAGGGCCCGATCCTGGGGACGATCGTGTTCATGGTGCTGCAGCAGTCGCTCTCGGACTACGGGACCTGGTACTTCATCGTTCTCGGCACCGTCGCGATGGTGGTCGCGATCTGGGCGCCGCGCGGCCTGTGGGGGCTGATCTCCGACAAGCTCGGGCTCAGGCTGTTTCCCGTCGGCTACTACCTCTGGCCCGCCAGCGCGGCCGGCACAGCGGGCGGACGCGAAGTTCGGAGAAGGCGGGTTAGCGGGTAAGGCCGGCGCCGGCGGGCAGCGCCGGGTAGCCGGTGTAGTTCTCGGCCAGCGACGTGGCGGCCGCACGGGATGAGACGACGTAGCGGAGCTGGGAGAGCTGCAGCTCTGCCGCCATGTCGTCGGCGCCAGGCGACCGGTGCAGCATGGTCGTCATCCACCAGGAGAAGTGGGTCGCCCGCCAGACCCGGTTCAGGCAGGTGGCCGAGTAGGCGTCGGCGAGTCCGGCGTCACCGCGCAGCAGGGCGTCCAGCGCCGGTGCCAGCACCGCCACGTCGGCGATCGCCAGGTTCAGGCCCTTGGCGCCGGTCGGCGGCACGATATGCGCCGCGTCACCGGCCAGGAACAGGCGGCCGTACCGCATCGGCGCGCTGACGAAGCTGCGCATCGGGGTGATGCCCTTGTCGAGCACCGGCCCCTGCTTGAGCGCCCAGCCCGAGCCGGGCAGCTCGAACCGGCGCTGCAGCTCGTCCCAGATCCGGTCGTCCGGCCAGTCGTCGATCGGCTCGTCCGGATCGACCTGCAGGTACAGGCGGCTGATCGTCGGGCTGCGCAGGCTGTGCAGGGCGAAGCCGTTGCGGTGGTGGGCGTAGATCAGCTCGTCGGTCGACGGCGGCACGTCGGCCAGGATGCCGAGCCAGGCGTGCGGATACCCGCGCTGCCGTATGGTCAGCAGGTCCGCGGGTATGGCGGGCCTGCTGATCCCGTGGAAGCCGTCGCAGCCCGCGATCGCGTCGCAGGCGATCTCGTGCCTGGCGCCCTCCGCGTCGGTGAAGCGCAGCACCGGCCGGTCGGAGGTCAGGTGATCCACCGCGGTGTCGGACGCGCCGAAGTGGACGGCACCGCCTGCCGCGAGCCGTTGCGCTACAAGGTCCTTGACCACCTCGGTCTGGGCATAGACGGTCACGGTCCGGCCGCCGGTCAGCGCGCGGAAGTCGATGTGGTGCCGCTCGCCGGCGAACTGCAGGTAGATGCCGCCGTGCTCGAGTCCCTGGCGGTCGAGGCGGCTGGCCAGGCCCGCCTCGCGCAGCAGCCGGACGCTGCCGTCCTCGAGGACGCCGGCGCGCTGCCTGGCCTCGCAGTAGGCGCGGCTGCGGATCTCCACGACCACGGAGTCGATCCCGCGGAGCGCGAGCAGATGCGACAGCAGCAGCCCGGCCGGGCCGGCCCCGATGATGCCTACCTGCGTGCGCATGTCCTCATGCTGTCCTAGCGTCCGTGCGCGGGCCGGGACCACGTGGCGTGCTCGCGCCTCAGGTGCGGACGACCATTTGTGCGCTTCACGCACACCAGTTCCGTAATCGAACATTAGAGAACTTAAGGGCCCGACTGGTCGGTGTCAACGCCCGGCCTGCGCGCCTTGAGACCCGCCGTTCGGCGCCCTTAGACCGCCGTTCCGGCGACTTACCCGGGGTTGGAGTCATGATCGCGTGGCTTTTGCGGTGGTTTGCGTGGCGCCAATCGGGGGGAAGTCGGTTTTCCCGGCCCGATCACGGGAGCGGCGCGCCGGCCAGGGCCGCGATCACGCCGAGGCAGGCCGCGCCGGCGATCGCGGCGACCACGTTCTTGCGCAGGGCGAGCAGCCAGATCGCCGCCAGCCCCAGCACCCCGACCTGCCAGAGCCGGGAGAGCTCGAGACCGAGCGGGATCGTGGAGCCGGCGATCGCGCCGATGGCGGCCGGGCCCGCGCCGGTGAGGAAGGCCTGGACGCGGGCGTCGCGCCGGAGGGCGGCGAAGTGCGGCGCGCCGCCGAGCACGAAGGCGAAGGACGGGGCAAACGCGACCAGCGACGCCAAGAGCCCGCCGCCGACGCCCGCGGCCGCGAACCCGACGACAGCGACGGTCTGCACGACCGGGCCGGGGGTCACCTGGCCGAGGGCGACGGCGCTCAGGAACTGCGCGCCGCTCATCCAGTGATAGGTGTGCACGGCGTCGTGCTGCATCAGCGGGATGATCACGAATCCGCCGCCGTAGGAGAGCGCGCCGACCTTGAGCGCGACCCAGACCACGGCGAGCAGTCCGCCCGCCGCCGGCGCCGCGAGGGCCAGGGGAAGCATCGCGGCCAGCCCCCGGCCGGCGCCGTCCCGGCCGGACGCGCCGTCCGGGCCGGCGTCGCGCCCCGGGCCGGCCGAGCCCGGAGCTGCCGGTCGCCGGCGGGGCCAACGCACCGTGAGCTCGATGAACCCGCAGCCGGCCAGCACCAGCACGAGGAAAGTTCCGGCCAGGCCGCCGGCTAGCCCGCCGGCCACCAGATAGCCGACCCACCGCCAGCGCGCCGCGCCCAAGCGCGGCCAGCCAAGACTACGCCTGGGTCGACGAGAACTCGAGCCGGAACCGGGGTCCGAGCCGGATCCGGGGTCCGAGCCGGAGGCGGGGTCCGAGCCGGAGGCGGGGTCCGAGCCGGAGGCGGAACCTGAGCTCGACCTGGCGCGGCGCCAGCTCGCCGGCATCAGGCCGGTCGCCGCGGCGGTGGCGACGGCGGGCACTGCCGCACCGGCGCCGCCGGCCGCGCCGGCCACCCAGGACGGCGGGTGAGCGGCCAGGAAGAGCACGGCCAGCGCGAGGATTGCCGCGAGCCCCGGCAGGATAAAGCAGGCGCCCCCGACGATCGCCCCGACAGGCCCGGCCAGCCGCCAGGCGCAGAAAATTGCCAGCTGGGTCGAGGCGGGCCCGGGCAGCAGGTTCGTGGTGGCGACGCCATCCTCGAACTCCTCGGCGGACAACCAGCGGCGCTGCTCCACGCAGAGCCTGCGCAGCAGCGTGATATGCGCGGGCGGCCCACCGAATCCGATGCAGCCGATCCGCAACCACTCGCGGGCGACGGTGCCGAGCCCGACCGACAGATCTCCGGTCACGGCCCTGAGCGATCGGCGCCAGCGAAGACCCACACCGGCAAGGTAGCAACACCGGCTGCCGCGAAGCGGCGCGGGACGTCCGGCGGCCAACCGCGATATTCCGGGTCAGAGCAGGCGGCAGTACGGCGGGGATCCCGCACTTCTGCCTGCGCCACATCATCACAGCGGCCCGGCGTCACGGATACGTCAGCAAAGGTTGACACGGGCGTTCGCGTCAACTTATAGGTCAGGACCGGAATATGTCAGGACCGGACGACCGCGCCGTCCCGGTCGACGTCCAGGACGCTCACCGTCCAGTTCTGCCGGGACTCGGCGGCGAAGGCAGCCACGACATCGGGCCCCGCGGTCACCCCGGGCATGATCAAGGCAAGCGCCGCCGGGCCGGCGCCGGAGACCACCGCCGGAATGCCCGCATCTCGCAACGCGCCGATCAGTTCGGCCGTCGCCGGCATCGAGCCTGCCCGGTACGGCTGGTGCAGGAAGTCCTGCGTGGCATCGAGCAGCACGCCGGGGTCGGCCAGCGGCGCACCGTGCGTCAGCGCGGCGACCAGCAGAGCGGACCGGGCGGCGTTCTTCGCGGCGTCGGCGTGCGGGACGGCCGCCGGGAGCACCTGCCGCGCCGCCTCGGTCGCCAGCGGCACGGCAGGAACGCACAGCACCGGCGTCAGCCCGGGCAGCGGATCAAGCCGCACGCACCGTACCGACCCGCCCGAACTCCAGGCGATCGTCAGGCCGCCGGCCAGGCACGCGGCCACGTTGTCGGCATGCCCCTCCAGGTCCGCGGCCAGCCGCAGGACGGCGTCGTCGGGCAGCCGCTCGTTCCCGCCGGTGCACAGCGCCCTGGCGGCCAGCGTTCCCGCCACGATCGCGGCCGCCGATGAGCCGAGACCGAACCCGTGCGGAATCGTGTTCACGCAGCGCAGCCCGATCCCCGGAGGCTGCCCGCCGAGCGCGTCGAACGCGGCCCGCATGGCCCGCACCACCAGGTGCTGCTCGCCGTCCCCGGCGGTCCGCTCACCGACCCCGGCGACCTCGATCCGCAGGCCGTCGCCGGTCAGCTGAGCGTGCACCTCGTCGTGCAGGCCGAGCGCCAGGCCGAGCGCGTCGAAGCCCGGACCGAGATTCGCGCTGGTCGCCGGCGCCCGCACCGTCACGGGCTGGTCCCGCCACGGGCCTGCGCTGACCGGCGCGCGCTCGCCCGAGCCTGCGCCCGCCCTAGCATCCGCGCCCGGGCCCGGGCCCGGGTCCGGGTCCGTTCCAGCGCTCACGCCAGCCCGAGCGCGGCGGCAGCCGCCTCGGTGTCCAACCCGACGATGCCCGGCTCCGGCAGCCCAGCCATCGCGGTGTCCGGATCCTTCAGGCCGGTGCCGGTGATCGTGCAGACCACCACGGAGCCAGGCTCCACGTCGCCGTCCTTGCATGCCTGCAGCAGCCCGGCCACCCCGGCCGCCGAGGCCGGCTCGCCGAACACGCCCTCCCGCGCCGCCAGCAGCCGGTACGCGTCCAGTATCTGCTCGTCGGTCACGGCGCCGAACATCCCGCCCGACTCATCACGCGCCACCTCGGCCAGCCGCCACGACGCCGGGTTGCCGATCCTGATCGCCGACGCCACGGTGACCGGGTCCGGCACGGGCTGCCCGCTGACCAGCGGGGCGGCCCCGGCGGCCTGGAAGCCGAGCATCCGCGGCGCCCCGGACGACCTGCCCGCGGCCAGGTACTCCCGGTAGCCCATCCAGTAGGCGCTGACATTGCCCGCGTTGCCGACCGGCAGGCAGTGCACGTCGGGAGCGTCGCCGAGCGCCTCCACCACCTCGAACGCGGCCGTTTTCTGACCCTCAAGCCGGTCCGGGTTGACCGAATTGACCACGGCCACGTCGTTGCCCGCGGCCAGCTTGCGCACGAGTTCCAGGCAGTCGTCGAAGTTGCCGTCCACCTGGAGCAGCCGCGCGCCGTAGACCAGCGCCTGCGCCAGCTTGCCGAGCGCGATCTTCCCGCGCGGGACGAGGACCACGCAGTCCAGCCCGGCGCGGGAGGCGTAAGCGGCGGCGCTTGCGCTGGTGTTCCCGGTCGACGCGCAGATCACCGTGCTGGCACCGCGGGCGGCGGCCAGCGAGACGGCCACGGTCATGCCGCGGTCCTTGAACGACCCGGTCGGGTTCATCCCCTCGATCTTCAGGTGCACCTGGCAGCCGGTCAGCTCGGACAGCACGGGCGCCGGGAGCAGCGGCGTGCCGCCCTCGCCCAGCGTGACGACCGTGTCGGCCGGGACGTCGGGCAGGCTGGCGCGATACTCGCCGATAACCCCCCGCCACATAACTCCCGCCACATGACCCCCCGCCACCGACCCCGGCTCACTCGCCCTCCTCGCCCTCGACCCGCAGCACGCTGTCGACGGCCCGCACGGCCTCCATCGCGGCCAGGTCGGCGATGGTCGCCGCGAGAGCGGACTCCCTCGCCGTGTGCGTGACGATGATCAGCGTGGCGTCCTCGCCGCGGCCCTCCTGGTGGACGGCCTTGATCGAGACGCCACGCCTGGCGAAGCTCTCCGCCACCGGGGCCAGCACGCCGGGCCGGTCCGCCACGTCCAGGCAGACGTAGTACCTGGTGAGCGCGTCGGCCATCGGGACGACCGGCAGCTCGGCGTAGGTTGCGGGCTCGGGACCGCACATCCCGGCGCGCATGTTCCTCGCGACCGCGACGATGTCGCCGAGCACCGCGCTCGCCGTGGGCTGGCCCCCCGCGCCCGCGCCGTAGAACATCAGCCGGCCCGCCGCCTCGGCCTCCACGAACACCGCGTTATACGCCTCGTGCACGGCGGCCAGCGGGTGGACCCTCGGCAGCATCGCCGGATGGACACGGACAGAAACGCCGCCGTTGCTCCGCTCGCAGATCGCCAGCAGCTTGATCACGAAGCCAAGCGACCTGGCACTGGCGATGTCGGCCGCCGTGATCTGCGCGATGCCCTCGGTGAACACATCGGCCGCGGTCACCGCGGTGTGGAAGGCAAGCCCGGCCAGGATCGCCGCCTTCGCGGCCGCGTCGTGCCCCTGCACGTCGGCCGTGGGGTCGGCCTCGGCGTAGCCGAGCCGCTGGGCCTCGGTCAGCGCGGGCCCGAAGTCGGAGCCCACCGAGTCCATCCGGTCGAGGATGAAGTTCGTGGTGCCGTTCACGATGCCGAGCACCCGGCGGACGGTGTCGCCGGCCAGCGACTCGCGCAGCGCCCGCAGCAGCGGGATCGCGCCTGCCACCGCCGCCTCGTAGTACAGGTCGGCGCCGTTCGCGCCGGCCGCCTTGTGCAGCGCCGCGCCGTCGCTGGCCAGCAGCGCCTTGTTCGCGGTCACGACCGAGCGGCCGGAGTCGAGCGCGGCGAGCACCAGCGACCTAGCCGGCTCGATCCCGCCGATCAGCTCGACGACGATGTCGACATCGCGGCGCGTGACCAGGGCGACCGCGTCACCGGTGAGCAGCGCCTCGTCGACGCCGGAGATCCTGGCCAGCTCGGGCCTGCGCACCGCGATCCCGGCGATCTCCAGCGGCCCGCCCGCCCTGGCCGACAGGTCACCGGCCTGCTCGGCCAGCAGCCTGGCCACCTGCGAGCCGACGACGCCGCAGCCGAGCAGCGCGATCCGCAACGGCGCGCCGTGCTTGCCTGGCTCACCGCTAGGACCCCGCCCGCCTCCCCACGCCCCCTTCGCCGCACCGCCTTCCCTCGCCCGCACGGCAGCCTCTCTCCCCACGGCAGATGGTCGACGAGTCCTGCCGTACCCGGTCAGCAGCCTATCCAGGCCGTGTGCGTGGGCCAGCGCCGACGGCCCGCGTCAGCGGCGCAGGTGGCGTGTTTGCTGACCGCGAACACGACCAGGAAACAAACCGGCCCGGCCTCCGGTTACCCATGTGCGTAATTCGCCAGAACCTGTAATCAAGTAATTCAGCCCCGAGAACTCGCCGGAAAGAAGAGTCGGATGAGCGAAACCAAGACCCTCACGCTGCCGGTGCTGCCGCTGGACGACGACGTCGTGCTGCCGACCATGGTCGTGCCGCTCGACGCGTCCGAGCCCGAGGTACGCGCGTCCATCGCCGCGGCCGGCGCCGCCGCCACGGGCAACGAGCGGCCGAGGCTGCTGCTCGTGCCGCGGATCGGCGGGAAGTACGCGCCGGTCGGCACGCTCGCCGTGGTCGAGCAGGAGGGCAGGCTGCCGGACGGCAAGCCGGGTGTCGTGCTGCGCGGCCTGGCCAGGGTCACGATCGGCGCGGGCACGGTCGGCCAGGGCGCCGCGCTGTGGGTGCACGGCACGGTCGCCGAGGAGCCCGCCGCCGGGCCGCGGGCCGCCGAGCTGGCACGGGAGTACCGCGGGCTGGCGGCCGCCATCTTGCAGAAGCGCGGAGCATGGCAGGTGGTTGACGCCCTGACCCGGATAACGGACCCCTCGGCGCTGGCCGACAGCGCAGGCTACGCGAGCTACCTGTCGGTCGAGCAGCGTGCCGAGTTGCTGGAGACGCTCGACCCCGCGCAGCGGCTCGAGCGGCTCGTGGGGTGGGCACGCGATCATCTCGGCGAGCTCGACGTGGCCGAGACCATCGGCAACGACGTCCGCGAGGGCATGGAGCGCCAGCAGCGCGAGTTCCTGCTCCGCCAGCAGCTCGCCGCGATCCGCAAGGAACTGGCCGCCCTCGACGGCACGCCCGCGTCCGAGCAGGACGACTACCGGGCCAGGATCGAGTCGGCCGACCGGCCGGAGAAGGTGCGCGAGGCCGCGCTGCGCGAGGCGGCCAAGCTGGAACGAGGCGCGGACAACTCGCCCGAGGCCGGCTGGATCAGGACCTGGCTGGACACCATCCTCGACGTGCCCTGGAACACGCGCACCGACGACGCCTACGACATCGGCGGCGCGCGGGCGGTGCTCGATGCCGACCACGCCGGACTCGACGAGGTGAAGGAACGCATCATCGAGTACCTCGCCGTCCGCAAGCGCCTCGCCAACCGGGGCATGACGGTGGCCGGCGGCCGGAGGAGCGGCGCCGTGCTCGCGCTGGCCGGCCCGCCGGGAGTCGGCAAGACCTCGCTCGGCGAGTCGGTCGCCCGCGCGATGGGCCGCAAGTTCGCCCGGGTCTCCCTCGGCGGCGTCAGGGACGAGGCCGAGATCCGCGGCCACCGGCGCACCTACGTCGGCGCCCTGCCCGGCCGGATCGTCCGCGCGGTCCGCGAGGCGGGATCGATGAACCCGGTGATCCTGCTCGACGAGGTGGACAAGGTCGGCGCCGACTACCGCGGCGACCCGACGGCGGCCCTGCTCGAGGTGCTCGACCCGGCGCAGAACCACACGTTCCGCGACCACTACCTGGAGGTCGAGCTCGACCTGTCCGACGTCCTGTTCATCGCGACCGCCAACGTCGCCGACGCCATCCCCGAGCCCCTGCTCGACCGGATGGAGCTGATCCGCCTGGACGGCTACACCGAGGACGAGAAGGTCACGATCGCCCGCGACCACCTGCTCCCCCGCCAGCTCACCCGGGCCGGCCTGGACTCGTCGGAGGTCGAGTTCACCGACGACGCCTTCCGCCGCCTAGCCACTGAGTACACCCGCGAAGCGGGCGTCCGCTCCCTCGAGCGCTCGATCGCGAGAGTCCTGCGCAAGATCGCCGCCAGGCTGGCCCAGACCAGCCCGACCGCTCTCAGCTCCAAGCCGATCCCGGTCGGTCAGGGGCCGGTCCCGCCGCAGACAGGTCAGCCAGCGGACGGCATGCCCGCGGCGCAAGGCGTTGCGCAGCCAGCCGGCGCGGTGGGCGAGCCGCCCGCTGGTCCCGAACCAGGTCTGCCGGTGGTGATCGCGGCGCAAGACCTGACAACCTACCTCGGCCACCCGCACTTCACCCCAGAGTCGGCCGAGCGCACCGCGGTCCCCGGCGTCGCCGCCGGCCTGGCGGTCACCGGGACCGGCGGCGACCTGCTGTTCATCGAGGCGTCGCTGGCCGACCCGGCCTCCGGCGGCACCGGCGTCACGCTCACCGGCCAGCTCGGCGACGTGATGAAGGAGTCCGCCCAGATCGCGCTGTCCTACCTGCGCTCGAACGGCCCGAAGCTGGGCCTGCCGGTCGCCGAGCTGGCCGAGCGCGGCGTGCACCTGCACGTTCCGGCGGGCGCGGTGCCCAAGGACGGGCCGAGCGCGGGCATCACGATGACGACGGCGCTGGCCTCGCTGCTGTCCGGCCGGCTGGTCCGCGCCGACGTGGCGATGACCGGGGAGGTCTCGCTGACCGGGCGGGTGCTGCCGATCGGCGGCCTGAAGCAGAAGCTGCTCGCGGCGCACCGGGCCGGGATCACGACCGTGCTGATCCCCTCGCGGAACGAGCCTGATCTGGACGACGTCCCGGAGAAGGTGCGTTCGGCGCTGAACGTCCTTCTGGTCAGCGATGTCCGCGAGGTGCTCGACGTCGCGCTCGAGCCGGCCGCCGCCGAAACGGCGGCCGGCCCAGGCCAGGACCGGCCCACGGCGATCGCGGCGTAGCCGCGCCGAACGCTGGCTGCCGGCGCGCGCACCCGCTCCGGCGCCAGCGCCCGGGCCCGGCCGGCCGCAAGGCGAAGGCTTTGCGGTAACGCGAAGGATCTGCGGCTCTCTCTGGCGCAGATCCTTCGCGTTGGCCGGTCCGCGGTCCCTGTGACGCGGGAGTCCGCCTCCCGGGGCCCGGCTCCGCGTCGCGGGGCCGGGACGCTAGTTGATCCGGCGCTCGTAGCCGTCCCAGTAGGCGGCGCGCAGCTTGAACTTCTGCAGTTTGCCGGTCGCCGTCCTGGCCAGCGTCTCCCGGAGCTCGATCGACGTCGGGCACTTGTAGTGCGCCAGCTTGGACCGGCAGAACTCGATCAGCTCGGCGCCGGTGACCTCGTGGCCGGCCCTGACCACGATCAGAGCCTTGACGGTCTCGCCCCACCTGGGGTCGGGGACCCCGATCACCGCCGCCTCGGCCACGGCCGGGTGCTGGTACAGGCAGTCCTCGACCTCCACCGAGCTGACGTTCTCGCCGCCGGAGATGATCACGTCCTTCTTGCGGTCCGAGATCACCAGGTACTCGTCGGCGTCGATGTGGCCCTCATCGCCGGTGTGGAACCAGCCGTCTACCAGCACCTTCGCCGACTCGTCCGGCTGCTGCCAGTAGCCGGCGAAGACGTGGTTCGACCTCGCCAGCACCTCACCAGCACCGTCGGTCGCGATCTGCACGCCGACCGCGGGCGCCCCGGCCCTTGCCTGCAGCCTGGCCCGCTCGGCACCCGGCAGGTCATCCCACTCGGCCTGCCGCCGGTTCATCGTGAGCAGCGGCGCGGTCTCGGTCAGGCCGTAGATCTGGATGAACTCCCAGCCGAGCTCCGCCTCCACTCGCTCGATCGTCTTCGACGGCGGCGGCGCCCCGGCCACGACCATGCGGACCCGGTCCCGGCCGGGAACCGGTTCCCCGGCGGCGCGCCTGGCGCTGGCCGCGTCCAGGATTGCCGCGACGACGGCGGGTGCGCCGCACATCAGCGTCACGCCGTGCGCCTCGATCCGGCGCAGCAGTTCCTCGCCGTCGATCTTGCGCACCACTACCTGCGGGACGCCCATTGCGGTCACCGCGTACGGCATCCCCCAGCCGTTGCAGTGGAACATCGGCAGGGTGTGCAGGTACACGTCCCGGTCGGTCACGGTGGTCTGCCAGCCGAATACCGCCGCGTTCAGCCAGCAGTTGCGGTGAGTAAGCTGCACGCCTTTGGGCCGGGCCGTGGTGCCGCTCGTGTAGTTGATGCTCGCGGTCGCGTCCTCGTCCGGCTCCCAGAACGCGGGCTCGGCGTCATCGGGCGCCTCCGCGAAGAGCCGCTCGTCGTCCACGCCGTCGAGGATGATCCGGTGCCTGGACTTGACGTCACGCAGCGCCTCGTCGGACTCGGGGTCGACCAGCAGCACCGTCGATCCCGAGTGCTCGACGATGTAGCTCACCTCTTCGGCGTTCAGCCGGTAGTTGACCGGCACGAGCACCCGGCCGAAGCCGCTGATCCCGTAGAACAAGATCCCGAACCGCGCGGCGTTCGGGCTGACGACCGCGACCCGCTCGCCGTGCCCCACGCCCATCTGGTCAAGCGCGGCGGCAACTCCGCGGGCCCTGCGCTCCAGCGACCGGTACGTGATCGTGCCCAGGGTTCCCGCCGTGCCGGGCTCGTCGATCAGGGCCGGCCGGTCTGGATAGACCAGCGCACCCCGGCGGAGAAAGTCGGAAATGGTCAGCGGCACCTTCATGATCAGCTCCAAGCATCAGATGATTCCCTGATATTGCTTCAGAGCGCGCGTCCCAGGCAACCGGGCGGGCGAGATCGGCCCAGCCGCCCAGCCGCCCAGCCGCCCAGCCGCCCGGCCGCCCGGCAGCCCGGCCGCCTCGTCCGGTCCGTCTGTTGCGCCGAGACGGGCAGCCCGGCTGTACCAGCCCTCCCGCCGCGCCGAGCCGGATCGATCCGGGGTTTCATCCGGCGGGACCGGATGAAACCCCGGATCCATCGGGCGGGCGCTGGGCGCAGCAGCGGCGCCGGTCACTCTGGCTGCCCGATTCGCGGCTTTTGCGGGTTACGGAACGTACAGGTAAGTGCGGGCGCCGCCGCCGGACACGCATATGCGGCACCGACGCCGGGGCGGAACGGCCCCTCGTGCGGTGCGGACGCCCGTCGAGGACAGCCGGGTAGCTGGCGGCTCTCGCTGGCCGCGCCACGCTGGCCGTAACTACCAGCCCGTGACGCGATGCGCCGGTCAGCTCGGTGGCGGCGTCACTTCTTCGCCGGGCGACGCACCGTCTCCGTTAGCGGGCGACTCGCGGATGACGTCAGCGGGCGACTCGCGGACCACGTCAGCGGGCGACTCGCGGACCACGTCAGCGGGCGACTCGCGGACGACGTCGGCGGGGTCCTTGTCGTCCCTGAGCCCGCGGTAGGACGCCGCGCGCAGCCGGCCCGAGGTGGTCCATAGTGCGAACTCGGCCTCGATGACCACCTGGGGCTCGGCCCACACCGCGCCGCGCGCGTGCTCGGCCGGGACCGTCGAGCCGAACGGGCAGGTCGCGCGGCGCAGCGGCGCCAGCCGCCGGGTCAGCATCTCCAGCGCCTGCTGGCTGAAGCCGGTGCCGACGTGGCCCGCGTACGTCAGGCCGGCCGGACACTGCACTCCGACGATCAGAGAGCCGATCAGCTCGGACCTGTTACCCTCGCCCGGTTTCCAGCCGCCGACCACGAACTCCTGGCGGTACACGTTCTTGATCTTCCGCCAGGCGGGAGAACGCTTCCCCGCCTCATAACGGGACGCGAGCCGTTTCGCCATAATGCCTTCGAGGCCGTGCCGCCTGGAGACCGCCCGCACGTCGGCGCCCGGGACGCCGATGAAGGCCGGCGGAGTCTGCCAGTGCGGCCCCTCGACGCCCAGCTCGTCCAGCCTGGCCCTGCGCTGCCGGTAGGGCAGGTCGGCGAGCGCCCGGCCGTCGGCGAACAGCAGGTCGAAGGCCAGGTAGCTGACCGGGATCTCGGCGGCGAGCCGCCTGACCTGCCCGGCCGAGGTGACGTTCATCCGCTGCTGGAGCGCCTCGAAGCTCGGCCAGCCGTCGCCGCGCAGCGCCACGATCTCGCCGTCGAGCACGACCTCGTGCTGGCCCACCGCCTCGGCCAGGCCCGCCAGCTCGGGGTAGCCGCTCGTCATGTCGCGCCCGGTGCGCGAGGTCAGCGTCAGCGCGCCGGCGCTGACCGTCGCGATCGCGCGCAGCCCGTCCCACTTCATCTCGTACGCCCAGGCCGCGTCGTCGGCCGGCAGCTCGCCGACCGACGCGAGCATCGGCCGGAACTGAGCCGGCGGGCTGCGCCGGTCACGGTCGATCACCTCGCCACGTTACCCCCGCCGGCCTCGGTAGGCTGCCGCCGTGACAGCGGAGCGGGCCGGCTTGATGCGCGAGCGGGCCGGACCGCAGCGGGTTACCAGCGTGGAACTCTTCTTCGACCTGGTCTTCGTCTTCGCGGTCACCCAGCTTTCGCACTTCCTGCTGACCAGGCCGCAGGCCGGGGCGCACGCGCCCGCCCGCACCGCGTTCCTGGCCGCGCTGCTGCTCACGATGGTCTGGCTACTCTGGTCCTACACCACCTGGGTGACCAACTGGCTCGATCCCGACCGGATCGCCGTCCGCCTGCTCCTGCTGGTGCTCGCGCTGGTCAGCCTCGTGTTCTCGGCCGCGCTGCCAGCTGCGTTCGGCCGGTCTGGCCTGATCGTCGGCCTCGGCTACCTGGTGATGCAGGTCGGGCGGAGCGCGTTCACCGTCAGGGTGATCGGCGATCCGGTGCTGCGGCGCAACTTCCAGCGCATCCTGGCCTGGTGCGCGGCGAGCGGGTCGCTCGCGCTGGCGGGCGGCCTGGCCCACGGCGGCGCGCGGGTGCTGCTCTGGGTCGGAGCGGTCGCCGTCGACCTGATCGGCGGGTCCGTCGGCTTCTACACTCCCTGGCTCGGCCGGTCCCGGACCGCGGACTGGACCATCCAGGGCGGCCATTTCGCCGAGCGCTGCCAGGGCTTCATCCTGATCGCGATCGGCGAGTCGATCGTGGTGATCGGCGCCAAGCTGGCGGCCAGGCTCGACGGGCCGCACTCCTTGGCGGGCGCGGAGATCGCCGCGTTCCTGGTCGCGGTCGTCGGCAGCGTCGCGTTCTGGTGGGTCTACTTCGATCGCGCCGCGGGCGACGCGGCCGAGGTCATCGCGGGGTCGGCCGATCCGGGCAGGCTCGGCCGGTCGGCGTACCACCTGATTCACCCGATCATGGTGGGCGGCATCATCGTCGCGGCGGCGGCCGACGCCGCCACGGCCGACGTGACCGCGCGGCACGGGGCGGCCGGCCCGGCGCCCGGGTGGGCGGCTTGGCTGATCCTGGCCGGGCCCGCCTTGTTCCTGGGCGGACACGCCGCGTTCAAGGCCGTGATCTGGCACCTTCCGTCCTGGCCCAGGCTCGGCGCGGTCGTCGTGCTCGGGCTGCTCGGACTGATCCGCCTGCTGGCGCCGCAGGTGGCCGCGCTGGCGCTGGCCGGCTGCGCCGCAGCCACGGTCGTCGCGGTCGCCGTCGCCGACCACGTCTGGCGGCCGCCGATCCAGGCGGAGGCCGATGGCCAGGCCGGGGAGAGCCAGGCCGGGGAGAGTTAGCCGGGGAGCATTAGGCCGGAGAGAGTTGGGCCGGGGGACGGACCGGCGGCTCGACACCGACTCGGCGGACCGCGCCTATGCGGCGGGGACGACGGCCTCGGCGTCGTGAACGCTCTTGAAGCCGCTCGTATGAGGCGGGTTACGCAGCCGCGGCCAGGGCCGCGCAGAGCCGGCTGACGGCGGTCGTGAACGCGTGCTCGGCGGGCCTGCCGTAGCCGACGACCAGGGCCGGCCCGCGCTCGTGTCCCGGGGCCGTGTAGCTGGCGAGCCCTTCGACGGCCACGCCGTGCCTGGCGGCCCTGGCGATCACGCCGGCCTCGCCGTCGTGGCCGGGCAGTTCGGCCAGGGCGTGCAGTCCGGCCGCGATCCCGGTCAGCCGGACCGCGGGCGCCTGCCGGTGCAGCGCGGCCATGAGCCGGTCGCGGCGGCGCCGGTAGGCCAGCCTGGACTGGCGGATCTGCCGGTCGTAGCCGCCGGACTCGATGAACGCGGCGAGTGCGAGTTGGTCGAGCGCTCCGTTAGAGCATCCGGACAATTCCTTGACCGCCAGCACCTCCTCGATCATCGCATCGGGGACGACGAGCCAGCCGAGCCGCAGGCCAGGCGCGAGGCTCTTGCTCGCGGTTCCCGCGTAGATCACCTGGCCAGGTGCCAGGGCCTGCACGGCGCCGACGGGCTGGCGGTCGAACCGGAACTCGCCGTCGTAGTCGTCCTCGATGATCACGCCTCCGGTCCTGGCCGCCCAGCGGACGAACGCGGTCCGCCGCCCGGGCGCGAGCGTCATGCCGAGCGGGAACTGGTGCGCGGGCGTCAGCACGACGCCGCTGGCCTCGTCCGGCAACCCGGGCGGGACGGCGCCGCTCGCGTCGACCGGCAGCGACGCGATCCGCAGGCCCTGGGCCTCGATGACGCGGCGGTGCAACTGGTGCCCGTAGGCCTCGGTCGCGACCGTGGTGGCGCCGCGCTCGCGAAGCACCTGGCCGACCAGGGCCAGGCCGTGCGTGAACCCGGCGCAGATGACCACGTTGTCCGGGCCGCCGATCACCCCCCTGGCCCTGGCGAGATAGCCGGCGAGCGCGGTGCGCAACTGCGCGAGCCCGCGCGGGTCGGGGTAGCCGAGCGCGCTGTCGTCCGCCGCGTTCAGCGCGGTCCGCGCGGCGGTCAGCCAGGTCCGGCGGGGGAATGCCGACACCGCGGGAACCCCGGCGCGCAGGTCGTACCGCGGGCCGGCCGGACCGGGCGGCGGCTCGCCGGCGGGCTCGGCGCGGGACGTCGCCTGCTCGGCGACCCAGGTTCCCGCCCCGGTCCTGGCCTCCAGCCAGCCCTCGGCCACGAGCTGCCCGTACGCGTCGGCGACCGTGTTGCGGGCGATTCCCAGGTCGGCGGCCAGGTCCCGCGAGGACGGCAGCCGCGTGCCGGCGTCCAGCCGCCCGGTCCGCACCGCGTCGCGCAGTGCCGCCTCCAGCGCGGCCCTGACCCGGGAGCCGGCCAGGTTCAGGTGCAGGTCGATCCCGTACTTGGCCCATGTTTCTGGCATAGGTATGGACCTTACCTCTGGGCCGTTCGACGTCTAGCGTGACACTCATGACAACAACGCAGATCACACCGCCAGAACCCGACACCACTCCGTCCGCCGATCCGTCCGCCGACGCGGCTCCCGGCACGCAGGTCCCGGTCAGGCTCGACTTCGACCAGCACGCCGCCGGGTTCTCCCGTGCGATGGCTCACCTGGACCGCGCCGCCACCAAGGAACTCGACCAGGCCGACGTCGACCCGCGGCTGCGCGAGCTCGTGAGGGTCCGCGCCTCGCAGCTCAACGGCTGTGCGTACTGCGTCGACATGCACACCAAGGACGCCAGGGCGATCGGCGAGCGCGAGCAGCGCCTCTACGCCCTGCCGGTGTGGCGGGAGACCCCGTTCTTCTCGCCGCGGGAGCGCGCCGCGCTCGCGTTCACCGAGGAGGTGACGCTGCTGGCGACGACTCATGTGCCCGACGAGGCCTACCGCGCGGCGGCCGCCGAGTTCAGCCCGGCCGAACTCGGCGCGCTGATCAGCCTGATCGTGACGATCAACGCGTGGAACGCGGTCGGCGTCGCCACCCGCGCCTGGGAGCCGGGCTCCTACCAGCCGTAACCCCGACTCCGCCGCGATTTCCGGTACAGATTGATCGCAGTCCGGCGGCTTCCCGGCGGCGGTCAGAGCAGCCCGAGTTCCTGCGGTGACGGCCAGCCGCCGGGCAGTTCATGCAGCCGCCGGGCATAGTCGTCGGGGTCGAACTGCCGGTGCTCGGCCAAGGCCCGGTAGACGTCCTCGCTGATCACGGCGGAGATCATGTGCATGACGTTGTGCCAGTCGTAGCCGAGGCCGGCCAGCCGCCGTACCGTCTGCCAGGTCTGCGGCGGGTCGTCGGCCAGCAACTGGCTCGCGGCGACCTGGTGCATCGCGATGTGCAGCCGCGGGTTGAACGGCTCGCCATCGACGATCATCTCCTCGTCGCTTCTGAGCGCGTCCTCGAACTCCGGATGCAGCGCCTCGACCAGGAACGTCAGGTCGTTCTCGTCGCCGGGATCCAGCAGCTCCAGGTCCAGGCCCCGATAGGTGCCGTGCCCCGAGGGTGCCGCCCAAGACCGCCGGTCGCCCGGATCCGGGTCATCGAACCAGCAGTCCGCAGCCTCCCCAGCCCCCGACGCGGAGTCAACCCCGGGCCGCGGCTCCAAGCCGGGCCGTCCGCCGCGGCTTGGTGCCAGACGCCGGGCCGGCTGGGGGTGCTGGGTCGGCTGGGGGTGCCGGGCCGGATGGCGGGGTCGACCACGGCCGGGCGGGCGGCCGCGACTTCGCGGGCTCATCGCACGATTGTCGCAGCCTCCAGGGGCCAAGTCATCCGGGTTGCGACCGACGGTGCTGGGTTGTTATTGTCGCGCCCCATTCGGTTGGGCCTACGTCGCGAGCATGCGCGGAGAAGAGCCAATGGTGACCGTCGAGGTCGCGGCCACGTAGCGAGCTAGACGTGGCCGAGACCAGCATGGCCATTCTGGGCGTTGGCGAGCTGCCGCTCGACCGCACCACAGGTTGCTGGTCACGCCAGCAGCCCCACCGTTATGCTTCGCAGAGCGCGAGCAGCTTACTCACGGTCGCCCAGTTGCGGGCGGTCCCGGCGGCGAGCGGGCCGCGGCGGTTCTTCGTCAGCAGTTCCCTGGCCAGGTCGCTGGTGCCGAA
>WNGQ01000868.1_pt1 | contig 31367 bp, 23 predicted proteins | sample 5407661 | NCBI WGS metagenome assembly WNGQ01 (sample SAMN13153382, study PRJNA577476) | soil metagenome | isolation source: 60 cm soil or saprolite under Garry oak tree replicate 2 | place: USA:California | collected 2016-06-15 | reverse complement strand
GCAAACGCTGCCTTGGTTTCTGAATCCTTGGCGTCAACGAACGCGGCAGGGACATCCTTCTCAAAAAAGCCGATGGTGCCGGGCAACTGCTCGAGTGCGATTTCAGTGTAGATTCGTGGAACGTTTTTCAGGTTTGCACGCGCGGACGCAAAATAACGAGGAAACTGCTTTTCGCGCGAGACTATGGAGCGCAGGCGTGCATCGGGCTCGGCGAACTTTCGACTCATGATGACGTAAACGCTGGCGGCGGCTCCGCTCGAGTAGGTGTCCGGATCTTTTTCCCAGCCGCGAATCATTTCCAGCGAAAGCAGCGTGCTGCGAATTGTGCTAAGCAGCATTTCGCGGTCGGCGGCGTCCATGGAACTCAGACCCTTGGGATCAAAGGCCTTCGTTCGCGCTTCAAATTTTTTGAGGATCGCGATGTGCTTCGCAATGGCAGCGCTAGAGAAGTCTTCCAGCTTCCCGTCATAGTCGTGCACACCCGTGTGCGTGGCGATTGTTGGATTGCTCGGGAAGAACTCGTGGTCCAGGAAATCGTCTACAAGCAAGTTCCAGGCAGTGGCGGCAGGTGCTGGCGATTGTGCAAAAGCAGGTGCAGCAAACAGAATCGGGCAAGCCAGAGCGAATAAAACCGTACAGCGGCGCGGCATGAGCACCTCAGAGAAGTGGTAACTAGAGTAGACGACATGGCCCGCGATAGCGAAACCGGTGATCAAAAATGGCGATAGAAGAGCAATGCCGCAGTAGACATAGTTCAACCGAGACATCTGATAAAAAGACGGATCAAAAATCGAAACGGTAGCCGAGAATCATTTTTGCAATGAGGTAATCGGTCGAACGCGTCACACCGTTCCCTTCCCATTTCGGCGAGAGATTCAAGTCCATGGCCGGAAAAAACTGGTGCTGCTGCTCTCTAATGGGATCGAAATTCGTCGCGGGCCAAGCGAGCCGTAATACTCAAAGCCGCCGACAATTTTTTGGTGAAATCATAGCAGCGAGTCTTCGAACTTAACGGCGCGGGAAGCACATGATTTTAGCGGCTTCGCCTAAGGCTGCTCTGTGTCGGCTTGCCGCAGCACTACGCGCTGCACCAGCGCGTTGCGTGCGGCGATTGCCGCCTGCGGCCACCTGTCAACGTGCTTCTCGTGATTGCCCGGAGCTCTCACGTCCGAGTTTGCGGGCAATAGATGCAGAATCCAGAATCGGTAATCGATATGAATCACCGCGGACCGCCCGTCCCTGGCGATTGAGATGTGCAAACCAGCCTCTTGTCCCCTTACCGCAAAGCGGCGCACCTGCCGGAACGAAAATGGATAACCAGGATGAAAGACATGGTTTTCCCCTATCTCAAAGTTCTTCGCCGCGCGCAAACGCCGCAACGCATCAGGGCCCAGGCGCGCGAAGAGTTGAAATTGCTGATCGCTCGGCGAGCTTTGATTTTCGCCGTGCACATCCGTCATTTCCTCCACTAAACCAAGCGCGTCGACGATTTCATCACGGCTGTTCCTGTCGACAATCGATGTGTTCATCATCGCGTGAGTGATTGCGACAAAAGTTGCCCGCTGTGACGCACTGAATCTCTCAAACAGGATCGCTCCTGTGGCAGTTTCCGTTGCTGACTCCGCACAATTAAAAGATGCCCTATCCAGGACTGCCCGCTGTTCGTTGGACAAATCCTCGTAAAAAATCCAGTTGACCAGAGAGGATTCGAGCAGTTTCTTCCGGCTTGCGAGGGACACCGGCCCTGCAAACGCCTGCGCACGCGCAACCGAAATGACGTTTGCCTCAGGAGCGCGAAGCGGGCCTGGATCCGTGGCGCTTGGAAGGTTGCTGGCTGCCCACCGACGTGCTTTACTTTCCAAAAATATGGTTTGACACATCCGCGCGGGAGCTTCGCGGCGTTCATTTTTCTCTTCGCATGGCGAACTCTCGGCTGAAAGTAAAGTCACAAGCGTGAAGACACACGACACCGTCAAAATAGTCATGACATTGCACCTACGAAAGCACGCAGGCTTTCTTTTTTTTCGATAGATTAGGGAAGAACCTAGGGGCCTGCTAAGGTCACGGCAAGAGCCGTTCCAAAGTTCGGTCGCGTGCAACCCGATTAGTTTGTGTGATTTGAATTCTTTGGAGGAATTGACACTACATGGTTCTCTGCTGCATCCCGCCGCCCGGTGACGCTTTTTTCTGGCACCATTTTTCGGTTGGAGAGCTTTCGCCTAGGGCGCTCCGCGCGACGTTTTACGCGTGAGGATGAGCCTTGTCGTAGATATCCATCAACTGGCGGATGGAAGCGTGCGTGTACTTCTGGGTAGTCGAAAGTGACCGGTGGCCGAGCAGTTCCTGAATTGCGCGGAGGTCGGCGCCATCGGCAAGCAGATGTGTGGCGAATGCATGCCGCAGCGAGTGCGGATGCAAATCCCAGTTCACGTTCGCGAGCCGAACGTATTTTTTCACAATGCGTCCGACGGAGCGTTGCGTCAGTCGACGGCCGGCATAATTTAGAAAGATTGCTTCGGGCTGTGTCGGACCGCGAAGTCGCTTCCCCGGTCCAGCCTGCAACAACAGTTGTTCGCGAACCGGCCAATAAGCCTCGAGCGCTTCCTGCGCCTTGCCGCCGTACGGAACAATGCGCTCCTTGTTGCCCTTGCCGCGCACGCGCAACATCTTCTCTCTGCGATCCATGTCGGCCAGATTCAGTCCGGTCAGCTCGCTGACGCGCAAACCTGCAGCGTAAAGAAGCTCCAGCAGAGCGCGGTCCCGCCGTAACAGCAAATCTTCGTCTTCTGATGAACTGCGCTTTGCGAGCGCAGCTTCGGCCCGAGGCGCCGTCAATCGACCGCCAGACGAAACCTTTGCCGGTTCAGCAAGTTGATTCAGGAAGCCGTTCATTTCCTCCGCCGAAAGAACCGAAGGAATCCGTTTCGGAAGCTTCGGGGTTGGCACCAGCCGCGCTGGATTTTCCTTCAACATTCCTTCACGCACACAGTGCTTGAAAAACGAACGCAACGAAGCCAGCTTTCGGGCAATGGAACTTTTCTGCAGTCCTTGCGAGTGAAGGTGGCCTACGTATTCACGAATGATCTGATGAGTAATTTTACTGACCGCGGGAATGCTCTCCCCCGGCGGCGAAAGGTAGGCGGCGAATTGCTGCAGGTCCTTGCCATAATTCAGGATGGTGTGAGGGGAAGAATTCCTCACCGATCGCAGATACTCAAGATATTTGTGAATGGCTTGTTTCATTGTGAACGGCGAAAACCCTTCATCGATACCTTCGATTATAGAGCAGTGTTGGCGTGGAGTAGCGAATGGAAAACCTTGGTTGCTCTCTCTAGGGATTGCCCGTGCTAACTGTTTGAGGTGTAGGCTTGAGGCGGGGGTTACGACTTCGCGCCGACAGGAGCGACGACCTCTTCCGGCTTCGCCTGCGGCGCGGACTCATCGATCAGCTTTTCCCAGTCGCAGCCTTCCTTGATGCAGGTGCGCACCAGGCCTATTTTCGATTTTTTCTCGACGATGAAATGCGCGCCGCACTTGGGACACGGCTCTGCAATCGGCATGTTCGGCGTCGTAAAATCGCAATCCGGATAGCGTGAGCAACCGTAGAAAATGCGCGGACGTCCTCCGCGGCCTGCGCTGCCACGGCGCACAAATTCGCCTTCGTGGCATTTCGGGCATTTGATGCCCAATGTGATCGGCCGCGTGTACTTGCATTTCGGATAGCCCGAGCAGCCGATGAATTCGCCGAAGCGGCCGTGCTTTTTTACCAGCCCGCTTTCGCAGGTTGGGCACTTTTCATCCAGCGGCTCATCCGGCTGCCGCGCGATGCGTGTGCCTTCCACCAGCCTTCGCGTGGTCTTGCAATCCGGATATCCCGTGCACGCGAGGAACACGCCGAAGCGGCCGCGCTTGATGGCCATTTCCTTGCCGCAATTGTCGCAATACTCGACTTTGTTTTCGGCGTCGCCTTCTTCGCCAAGTTCCGGCGACAGGTCCTGAATAAAATCACAATCCGGATAGCGCGAACAACCCAGGAAAAATCCGTGGCGGCTGATGCGTTCAAGCAGTTCGCCTTTGCCGCACTTTTCACAGGTCTTGCCGGTCGGTATGCCTGCCTTGTAAGACAGCATCTCGTCGCCCGCGCGATCGAGGTCCACAATAAATTTTTCCCAGAATTCTTTCACCGCTTCCCGCCAGTGCAGCTTGCCGTCCTCGATTTCGTCGAGCTCTTCTTCAAGACGGGCGGTAAACGTGACGTCGAAGACGTCTTCAAAACTTTTCACCAGCAGCACGCTTACGCGCTCGCCCAGCATTGTCGGGGTGAAGCGGCCCTGATCCTTTTTCACGTACTCGCGTTCAACGATGGTAGAAATAATCGAGGCGTACGTGGAAGGCCGACCGATGCCCTTTTCTTCCAAATCTTTCACCAGCGTCGCTTCGGTATAGCGCGGCGGCGGCTCCGTGAAATGCTGCTCAGGACGAATGGCATCAAGCCTTAGTGTCTGCCCTTCGCTTACGCGCGGTAATGCGTTGCCTTCGCCTTCGTCGCTCTTTTCGTCGTCATCGCGATCGGCGTTCAATACGGGCAGTTGATAAACTCGCAAGTAGCCGTCAAATTTTTGCACTGAACCTGTGGCGCGGAACGTGTAATCTCCCGCCGAAATATCAATCGTGGTCTGATCGAAAATCGCGGGAAGCATCTGCGAAGCCACAAACCGCTGCCAAATTAATTGGTAAAGCTTGAAGAGATCGTCGTCAAGATATTTGCGCACATCTTCCGGCGCGCGCGAGACTTCCGTCGGCCGCACCGCTTCGTGCGCTTCCTGCGCATCCTTCTTGGACTTGTAATAGTTCGGCTTCTCCGGCAAATAACTCGAACCGAAGCGCTCTGGAATCAATTCACGCACCTGCGCCAGCGCGTCATTCGAAACACTCACCGAATCTGTGCGCATGTAGGTAATCAGCGCGACCGAACCCTCTTCACCGAGTTCCACGCCTTCATACAAGCGTTGCGCCAGCGCCATGGTCCGCTTTGCCGTATAGCGCAGCCGGTTGTACGCGGCTTGCTGCAGTTTCGAAGTCGTAAACGGCGGCGGCGGATTACGCTTCTTTTCCTTCTGCGTAACCGAGGCCACTTGCCACTTGGCCTTGTTGACCGCGGCAAGGACAGCGTCCGCGCCTTCCTGATTGTGAATCTCTATGTCCTCGCCTTTGTACTTCGAAAGCTTTGCTTCGAACAGCGGCGGCTCGCCCGCGTCCAGCATCGCGTGAATCGACCAGTACTCCTGCGGGATGAATGCGCGAATCTCCTGTTCACGTTCGACGATCAGACGCAGCGCAACGGTCTGCACGCGGCCGGCGGAGAGTCCGCGGCGCACCTTATCCCACAGCAACGGCGAAATTTTATAGCCCACGATGCGGTCAAGCACTCGGCGCGCTTGCTGCGCGTCCACCAGGTCAGCATTCACCTGACGGGGATGATCGAACGCCGCGCGAATCGCTTTCGGCGTAATTTCGTTGAAGGTCACGCGAAAAATCTTTTTCGGGTCAGTCGGCGGAATCTCTTTCTTCGGCTCGGCCTTATCCTTTTCTTCCACCTCCGGCACGGGTTTGGCGTTCTTCTTCTTCCAGCGCGGGGCGCTAGCTTCCTGCTCCACGAATTTCGAGGGCTTCGAAAGCACCATCGCCAGGTGGGCCGAAATCGCTTCGCCTTCACGGTCTGGGTCGCCCGCCAGATAGATGGCTTCGGCGGAGTTCGCGGCTTTGCGCAGGTCGTTGATGACTTTCAGCTTGCCGTTGATGATCTGCAGCGTCGGCTCGAAAATCTTCACGTCGTCCAGCGTCACCGGTTTGCGTACCGGCTTCACCTTGGCCTTCTTGCTGCCCTTCTTCGCGCGAACCTTCTTCTTTGGCGGACCTTCCTGCTCGTCAGGCTCATCGGGCAGACGAATGCCTATGGTCTTCTTCGGCAGGTCGAGGACGTGGCCGATGGAGGCTTTGACGATGTAGTCGCGGCCCAAATACTTATTGATAGTCTTCGCCTTTGCCGGCGACTCTACGATGACGAGCGAACGTGCCATTCTGCTGTTTTAACCCCGTATCTCTAAGCTGGTAGACCTTGCGGTGAGGCGTGTGCCCTTCTCGCTAACTTACATGAAGATGCAGGAAGTCGCGCGAATGTTTCACTCCGCGTTTCGAGATTCTTCTAAGCGCATTGGATTCAGTGAGTTTGGAGGAACGCTTGCTGATCCCATTTTGGTCGCGCGGCACGATCAGGAGTTTGCGCGCGCTCCTCCCAATCCAATCTTGCTGAACTGTTTTTCCCGGCAATTGACGGACGAACCCTTTCCTCTCCAGATCGAGAAGCGTCGCTAGAACGCCGGACGAATTAAGACCGGTCCATTCCACGATGTCATCTATGGGACGCGGGTCGTCGGAACTCAGCATGATTTTCTGGCCGCTGCCGGCGAGCGACTCCGTGATGAGCAGGTTGCGCATCAGGGCTTCGGGCTGCTCCAACTCCTGTTAGCGCTGCACGGACCGGCGTCGGCAGCTCTTCGATCACGTCCTCGGCGCACGTCACCAGCTTGGCATATCTCACGGCTTCGTTGCCGCTTTAGCGTGCGGCTCACTGAACCCGATCTCGAGCGGCGTGTTTTTCACGAATACAACATCTTTTCCGCGCGACAAAAAGTTGTTGTACACGGATGTTCCCGCTCCATATGCCGCGAACGCCATGGATACCGGCTGGGATTTGGCCGCAAGCGAAATCACCGTCCCCGTAATCCCCGAACCCGAAACGCCCGCACCCGCGCGCACGCTCGGGTCGCCGGCGGCGTCGGTCGTTCCGTGTTCGGCGTCAGGATGAGAAGCTGCCGCTGCGAGCAGCAATGCAACCCCCGTTGAGAGATAACGCGTCTTGCTGTCCGTGGCCTGCGCCCCGCCCTCGTCGTCGAGCCGCAAGCCGGCGCGGCGGTCCGCTTCCACGCCCTCGACGCTGCCCTGCATCGGGTGAATGACTCCTTCCGGCGTTTCAATGCGGTTGAAAATGACGCGAAGGTCCCCATTATGATGAAGCTTGCGCGCTGGCTTCGCTTTGATCACTTCGCCCTCAATGCGGCTGTTTGCCGGCAGCAACAGATGGCGATCTTGCGAAAAAAGTGGCTCTGTCAGAACCGCCGTGATGGCGTTTCCCCGTTGCGCGGTCGCCGAACTCACCTGCTCGGCGAATCGCGCATGCAAAATGCTGTCCGGTGCGAGGCTCTTTCCAAGTTGCGCGAGCTGTTCAGCCGTGCGCGTGGTCTTTCCAAAATCGAGCGGCTCGGTCAACGATGCATAGAACCTCGTACCCGGCTCCAGATATTGTTTGCGGTATGGCGATTGCGCCAGCAGCATTTCCTTCAGACGGTGCATTTTCCCAGGAGCTTTGATCTCATCCAACGTGTCATGCACTCTGGTTGCGGCTTCCTGTTTCGCATTTTGCGCCGCTTGCACTGCCGCGTTGCGTTTCTTCGCGCTCGCGCCTCCTGCAACCAGGTGCACTGCCTCCACAATTCCGGGTGAAACGCTCGTCGTAATTTCTCGCCGTTCGCCGCTGGGAAGAATCACGGAATCGAATTCCAAGTCATACTCGTGAGACGGCGAAAAATTGCCGTTTACGTACGACAAGACTTTTTTCTTCGCAGGAACTGCATCGATGTCCGTGACGCGCCCGGTGACCACACTGCCTGCGGGAATCACTGCTTGATCGAATGCGTACACTGGCTCTGTAACTTTCGCGGAAACGGCTTGTCCCGGCTTCGCGATGCGCACTTTCTCGTCCACTGCGACGCGTAGCGTCGTTCCTGCGGGCACGTTCAACAGGATGACGGAATCCGGCTCTTCGTGCGCGAGGATTTCCGAGGTCGGAGGCGCGCACAGAAGCGGTAGCGCGTCTTCGCGTGGAATTTCTCCGCAACCGCCGCGGACAGCGGTCTGTGCATATAACGTGATTGGTGCAATCAGAGAAATCAGAAGCGGCAGCAAGCGGCGGCGGTCGCTGAACATGGTCCCATTTCTCCTCGAGGCGCGGAGTCCTTCACTCTGGGCAAGGCTGAGGAAGCTGCCAGGGGTCGCACGGGTATCTTGCGTACCTGCATGCAACCCGTCAACAGAGAATGCTATGGGCATCTTTCGATGTCAGGGCTGCGCTGGATCTTCGCGCAGAATCGCTTCGAGGGTGGAACAAAAATGCGCCGCGTCGATTTGCGAAAAAATGAGCGGCGGACGCAGCTTGATCACGTTGTGATGCGGGCCGTCGGTCCCAGCCAAAATTCCTTCTTCGCGCAGCCTGTTCACCAGGTAGGACGCTTGATGCGGCGCCGGCTCCCGCGTTTCGCGCGAACGAACCAGATCCAAGCCCAGGAACAACCCAGAACCACGTACATCACCAATCAAGGGATAAGTTTTCTGCAGATTTTCCAGAGCTGCGATCCAATCTTTGCCAACACGCAGCGCATTTTCCTGCAACTGCTCTTCCTGCAGCACATCGAGAACTGCAAGTCCCACCGCGCACGACACAGGATTGCCTCCAAATGTGCTGAAAAATTCCATGCCATTGTTGAACGACTCTGCGATTTCGCGGGTCGTGACCACGGCTGCCAGCGGAAATGCGTTTCCTATCGGCTTGCCGAGCACCACGATGTCCGGCACAACGCTTTGCGTTTCGAATCCCCAGAAGTGCGTGCCGAGCCTCCCGAAGCCAACCTGCACTTCATCCGCAATGCACACGCCCCCGGCCGCGCGCACGTGCCGGTACGCCTCCGCGAGGTAGTCCACCGGAAAAACGATTTGACCGCCAACGCTTGGAAGCGTCTCTGCAATGAACGCCGGCCGGCCCCCGCGCGCCTTTAGCTCTTTGCAAGTTTTCCCGATGTGCTGCGCGTATTTAGCGCCAAGTTGCGGCTCGCCTCGGCGATAAAGTCCACGATAGTCGTCGGCCAGCGGCGCAACATGCACCCACGGCTTCTTGCCGGTGCCTCCAGGGCCATCAAACTTGTATGGGCTGATATCGATCAGCGTATTTGTGTGTCCGTGATAGGCGTGCTCCAGCACAATCACGTCTTCACTTCGTGTGTGCGTGCGCGCCAGCCGCAGCGCGAGTTCGTTCGCCTCGCTCCCCGAATTCAGGACGAAGCATACTTGCAGTTGCTGCGGGAGCAGATTCCTCAGCCGCTCTGCATAGCGCAGAACATTTTCGTGAAGATAGCGCGTGTTGGTGTTCAAAAGCGCCAACTGTTCCTGCGCGGCGCGAGCGACACGCGGGTGCGAATGTCCAACCAGCGGCACATTGTTATATACGTCCAGAAAGGCGCGGCCCATATCGTCATAGAGATATTGTCGCCAGCCGCGCACGATTTTCAGCGGTTTCTGGTACGACACACTCAGGTTCGCGCCGAGCAGTCCTTTTCTGCGTAGAAGTGTCTGTTGAATTGATTTCTCAGGTGCCGGAATTTTTCCCGCCGGGATGCCCAACAACAAATTGGGATCGGGCGAAAGACTCGTCCAGATGGCGCGCTCCGAAGCTCGTGCAACACCGGGGAATTCCGCACCGCGATCGAGCAAGTCCAAAATCATTTGAAAATGAAGATGTGGCGGCCAACCGCCGTTTTCGTGTGACGTTCCCACGCGCGCGAAGATTTCACCCTTTGCGATGGCCTGCCCCGGCTTCAGTGCCTCGAGCGTCTCGCGAGTCAAGTGGCCGTACAACGTAAAAAACTCGCCGCGGTCGGGCCCTCTGTCGTCAGGAGCTTTGTCATCGGGCCCTTTGTTACCAGCAAGCGCATGCCGCAAAATCACGAGCGGGCCATAGTCCAGTGCAGCCGTATTTTCCGCCAGAAGATGCACGATGCCATCGAGCGGAGCGCAAACCGGCGTTCCCGGTTCAACAAACAAATCCATTCCCAGATGAATCGTCCGCCGCTCTTCCGTGGGGGCCGCATCTGACCCGAACAACGGCGACAGATAGAGCAACCTCGGCTCGTCATACCTCCCAACTCCGATGGAAACATGCGCGGCTTCCATCTTTTGGAAGAGCATGCGCGTAAGTGTGTGTAGCTCCGCGTTCGCCGGATCGGCACCGAGCAACGTGCTTCCCACGCTGAGATCGAAAACATGTATCGGTACCGTTCCTAGGTCCGCCTCGACAACGTGTGCTCCTTCTTTTCCCTGTGTTCCTAGCCACTCCGCGATTTTCTCGCCCGTTGGAAAAGCTGGAAGATTGCAAGCATCGCGCAACGAATAGTGTGCGAACCGGGGATGAATCTTCGCCAATCTCTCGAGTGCATCCCACGCGTCTTTTTCACTGACTACAACATAGTGATCATCCGGTTTCTGAGCCTTGCGAATCGCGGAATTCACCACGCTTACCGCCAGCCGCATCCCAATCAACGGAAACAACGACGCGATCTCGGCTTCATTCAGTGGATATGCGTGATGAAACCCCCGGACAATTTCTTTCGCTGCCGCAAGCGGATCATTCTTCCTGAGAATCGCGTACGCCGTCGCAATCGCCGCTTCGCTGACGATCCATCCGTGGTGCATGTCGCCGAAGTCGATGACTCCCGCCACGCGTCTCGGTTGTGGCCACGCCGCGCTTACCAGCACGTTATGATCATTCGCATCGCCGTAGATGACACCTCTTCGCAGTTTGCTTTCCGCTGGTTCGATCCACTCTCGAAAGAGCGACAGAAAATATTCGACGAGCGCACGCCGATGTTGGTCGGCAATCTTGTGCACATGCTCGCGAATCCAGCCTGCACGCGACGAATCCCATTTCAACTCGCGATGCGCCGCGGGATGGGAAAAACTACTCAGACCAGCATCCATCTCCCCCAGAAATCTTCCGAGGTCCGCGAGCAATTCTGGCGAATGCGGATTCGCCATTGTCAGCGTATCTCCCGGAAGAAAACCCAGCATCCACACCAGCCGGGTTTGTCCTGATGCATCAACGATCGGCGCGAACGAGGCGCCTTTTTCGGTTCTGTGAACGCGCGGAAGCGGCAGGAGCGGCGCATGCGTGGCCAGATGTGTCAGGGCAGCGCATTGCATGTCAATGAACGCGTTCTCGCGGGCCGGATGCATGCATTTCAGCACAAACTCACGGCCATCATTTGCGTGCAGGTGAAAGTTGGAGTCGTATTCGCCCGGCAGGCTGGTTGCCGCGGCCTTCACACCATACAACTCGCGAGCCAGGCGTGCGGCATCGCCGGTGGTGATCGCAACAGCTGTGCCCTCTTCCAGGAACATGCCCAGAATGTTATCGGCAACACGTGAGCACGTCCAATCGGAGTCCCGCCCAGTGGGCCGACCGGGGTTCTCAAATGCAGCTCCAAACGTCTTGGGCGGATTCCGAGAAACTCATCTGCAGCTTTGCTCTAAAATAATCAAGAGGCAACACCAACACAATGAAACTGACACTGCCCCATGGCTCGTTTGGCGCGTATTTATTCGACTGTGACGGCACCATTGCCGATTCGATGCCACTTCACTATATCGCCTGGAAGAAGGCGCTTGCCGAATGGAATTGCGAGTTTGATAAAAAGCTCTTCTACGCTTGGGGTGGCATGCCCATCGTGGAAATCGTTTCCACGCTAAATAAAATGCATTCACTGAGTATACCGGTGGAGATTGTCGCTCGCCGGAAGGAGAGCCTCTATTACGACTTGCTCCCGCAGCTCAAGCCCGTTCCCGAAGTTTTGGAACATATCGAAGCTCAGCACGGTCACATTCCGTTCGCCGTCGTGTCGGGCAGCAGCAAGGAATCGGTGACGGAATCTCTTCGTTCGCTAGGACTTCTCGATCGATTCGACACCATGGTCTGTGCTGGAGACTACCAGAAAAGCAAGCCTGATCCTGAAGCGTTTCTGCTTGCAGCAACTCGGCTCTGCGTCGCGCCTGAATCATGCCTCGTTTTTGAAGATACGGAAATGGGTATCCAAGCTGCGACCGCCGCAGGAATGGCCTCGGTTAAAATTCTCCAGCCCTGGGAGAGAGTCCCGGCAAACTAACCGGGCTCAGCGAACCGACACCGGTCCATTCACCGTCGAAACGCGGATGACCGTCGGCCCCGTGCCGAATTCCACGCGCTTGTGTTCTTCATCCCAAGTTTTGCGGCCTTCGTTGCACACGCTTGCTCTGCAGCTGAACGGTCCGTTGCCATCCGACTCCAACACCACCCCTGACTGATATCCCTCCGGTACACGCAACGTCACCGGACCGTTCGTTGCATGCGCCTCAAGTCCCGCGCCGCTCCAATTCTTCCCGTCCAAATCAATCGTGATTGGACCGTTCTGCGTGCGCACACGCTGTTTGCCGCCATTTTCCTCCAGCGACACCGGCCCGTTTTCCGCCGAAAGATCCAGATCGCCTGTGCACCCGCGCACCGTAATCGGTCCATTCACCGCGCGCACTTTCAAGCTGCCGTCGACGTGGAACAATCCCATCGGCCCGTTGTTTACGTGAAGATCCATTGCCGCCCCGCGCGGGGCCTTGACCAGCAGATGCGCCGTCCACCGGTCATGCGAAGATGGACCGGTCACGCCCAGCTCGCCGTTCGAAAACGTCATCTTGATTTGACCGAGCACACTCTCCGCATCGCTGCCGGCTTCCGCTGCTTTGCACAATGTCACCGCATAGGCGTCATTGTCCCAGCCCTCCACTTGCAAGCCGCCGTTCGATTCAGCATTCACACGCAGAGTCGGCGCTTCCGCTTTCGTGATGGTGCGTTCTTCAGATTGGACAACCGCATCGTGATGGTCAAACCGAACATGCAAATCCGAGCAGCTTGCCACCGGCGCATCATGGTGCGCCGAAATTTCGATGGAATGCGCCCTGTCGTGCCCGTAGCTGTAATCGTGCCGGTGCGAAATCGCTCGCGGCGCCGCAGTCACCAGGACCGCCGTCCACACCGTGATGCCGATCGCCGAAAGTAGTGTACGTGAAACCATGGACCTCACCTCCAGCCTAATAGACGATGCAAGCGCCGGATGGTCAGGGCGGTCAGGAAAGAAATTTCAGCGAATTGGGAGCCCGCCAAAGTCTTCGTCGTCGCCAATGGGCGGCCCATCGGGCGGCTCCGCAGGCGCCATAAGTTCCAGCTTCGTCGGATCTTTCTGAAACTGCTCAATTTGCGCCGCCGCATACGCCAAATGCGCCTGCTGCGCAGGGTCACCTGCCGATTTGTTTGCCTTGAGCCATCCTTTTAATTGTTCCGCTTCCCGCGAAGCCACCGCTCGTACCTGCGTTGTCGCGCGGTCATTCACAGCCAGGCCCAACAAGTCATACAACACAACGTTATCCACCGTGCGTGCCACCTCGCCCGCGTATCCTGCCGGATGCAGCCCCTTCCAAGTATCCGCCACGACCGCGTCCAATACTTCCTGCAATCCCGGATTCGCCGCGTCTCGAGAGTGAAACTCTACAAGTCGCGCCGCGCGCTCGGTGTTGAACAAAAATTGCAGTGTGTGCTGGGCCGCCCCTTCAGCTGGTGCCAGCGCGTCAAACGTCGGGCCGGTGTGAATCTTGAAATGTTCGCGCCCGCGCTGGTATTCCGGTGGCCGCGGCGGAATCACGCTTAGTAGCGATTCGGGCAGCGCAAGCACCGAAGGCTTGAGCGTAGCGAGCACTGCCGCAAGCGCCCGCCTCTGTTCGCTTGGCGAAACAATTTTTGTCGGCGTCTCACCATCGCCGCGCACCGCAAACGTATAGTCCATTCCGCCGACGAATTTCGCAGCCGCTTCCACCTGATACCGGTGCAGCATGTAGACCGGCACCAGCGAGTCCTCAATCGTTGCCAGCGGCGCGCCCTCGCGAATATTATTTTCGCCAAATCTTTTGAGCGCTGCTGCGCGCACCTGCATCAACCGGTTCAACTCATCCACCGCGTTCGAACCCGAATCCCACAAATGCGCCACGCTGCTCGAACTTCCCGCCGGCCTCGCATCCTGATCTGTTAAATAGCGCAACCCTCGTCCATACGCGTCCAACAAAATTTTGTTCAATGCTACGCGTTCGTCCGTTCCCGCGGAGAAATCCTGGTAGCCGAACGCAATCGACACCTTGTCCCACTCACCGATTCCCGTCGCGTACGCCTCCGACAAATCAATCGACCCGTCCGCGGCCAGCTTCGCCACCGGTGGCGGATAATCCATCACTGACGACCTGTTCACCGTGCTCGCCGAATAGTTGTGCATCAACCCGAGCGTATGGCCCACTTCGTGTGCCGCCAGTTGCCGCAACCGCGCCAGCGCCATCTCCTGCATCTTCGGCGAAACCGGCTTGCCTTTTTCGTACGGCGCGAGCAGCCCTTCCGCGATCAAATAATCCTGCCGCACGCGCAACGACCCCAGCGTCACATGCCCTTTGATGATTTCTCCCGTTCGCGGATCGACCACGCTCGCACCATACGACCAGCCGCGCGTCGCGCGATGCACCCACTGGATCACGTTGTAGCGCAGGTCCATCATGTCCGCACCTTCGGGCAGCATTTCCACGCGAAATGCATTTTTGTATCCCGCTGCTTCGAACGCCTGATTCCACCACCGTGCGCCGTCCAGCAGCGCCGATCGAATCGGTTCCGGCGCGCCGCGATCCAGGTAATACACAATCGGTTCGATCGGCTCGCTGGCCGCCGCTGCCGGATCTTTTTTCTCCAGCCGGTGTCGTGCGGTGAGCCGCTTCACGATCGGTTCGCTTACCGGCGTCGCGTAATCCATATACGAAATCGCATTAAAGCTCGATCGCGGATCGTACGCGCGCGCCTTGTATCCCGGCGGCGGCAATTGCACAAACGAGTGGTGCTCGCGCACGGTAATCGATGTCGGATCCGGTGTTACATCCTTCACCCATTTTCCAGGTTCGTCACCGGCGAACGTCAACGTCGCTTCCACTTCCGTGTTCAACGGAAAATTCTTCGTATTCGACAGGTAAATCGCACTTCGCGAACCGTCCAGCTTGTACGCTCCCTGCTTCGTGCGCTTCAGCGCCGCCGTCACACCATGTGCGTCGCGCAAATAAAAATCCGTCGCGTCCACCAGCACGTGCCCGTTTTCCTCGGCAGCCGCCGTGAATCCCCAAAGTACCGACTCCGCGAACGAATCATGTACCGCGTGCTTTTCATCCGCATCATTGCTCACCGCGCGAAAATTTAGATTTTCCTGAATCAGCAGCACCTTCGGACCGCTGCGTTCAAACCGCACAATCCGCGTCGACCCAAGCTGTCCGCGGTCCAGCCCGATGTCATTCGAACCCACTCCAGCCGGCAGCGAGCTCTGGTACAAAAGCTCCGTATTCCATTTATCGATTTCGAGCCACAATTTCCCGGCCCTGGAGTCCCAATACAAATTGAAATAGCCGGCGAGCTTCTGCGCGTCCTTAGTCTTGTCCGCAATGCCTCCCCCCTGCGCTGCGGCGCCTCGCGCGAACAGCCCCAGCGCACTTGCCAGCAACACAACCGCGCAGCGCGTCCGTTTCGTCATCTTCGAATCCTCCAAAAGGAACAAACCTTTTACACCATAACGCAGCGATGCGGACAAAATTCGCCTCTGCTATAATCACTTTTCCACGCGAGCCTTTCGTGAGCAAACTCCGCATCTCCGTCGTGCAGTACCTCAACACTGCACCACTCGTCCGCGGCTTCACGCACGGGCCTTTGCAGGGCAAGTATGACCTTTCCTTTACCGTTCCATCGCAATGTGCTGAAGAATTGCGCACCGGCGCCGCCGACGTCGCCATCATACCGGCCATCGAGTATCTGCGAATCCCAAACCTCGTCATTCTTCCGGACCTCGCTATCGCTTCGAAAGAACGCGTACGCAGCCTGCTGATTGTTTCTAAATCGCCGATTCGCGAAGCACGCAGCATCGCGCTCGACAGCAGTTCGCGAACCACGCAAGCCCTCACAAAAATTCTATGTGACATGCGCTGGCTCATCTCCCCAGAATTTTACGAAGCCGCTCCCGACCTCGCCGCCATGCTTCTGAACTCCGACGCCGCTTTACTCATCGGCGATCCCGCGCTCCGTCTGGCGATTGCCGCCGAAGAACATGTCACGCCCGGCCGCGACGGCGAATTGGTCTGCACCGGCACGCAACTCGGCCTTCCACAAATTCCCAAGCTGCATCTTTACGATGTTGTTCACGAATGGTGGCAGCTCACAGAACGTCCCGCCGTCCTCGCCGTCTGGGCCGCGCGCCCAGAAATCGCCACGCCTGAACTCGCCGCGGATTTCTCCGCCTCTCTCGCTTTCGGGCTCGCCCATCTTCCTGAAATCTGCGCAGAAGCCTCGCGCGAACTCCAGCTCCCCGAAAAAGAACTCTCTCTTTATCTCCGCACCAACATCGACTACTCACTCGATAAAGAAAATCTCAAGGGACTCGCCGAATATTTCGCCCGCGCCGCCCGCCTGGGCCTCGTCCCTCAACTCGCTCCTATCTCGATCGCCGCCACCAAATCCTCTCCCGCTCGCTCCATCTCACTTGAATCCGCCTCGCACCCCGCCTCCGCCTAGTCCTTGAGTTTTCCTGCAATTGTTGCGGCTACTTTCAGGTAGCCATCTTCGCTGTTTCTGTTTCTCGTAGCGACCGACTTCTCGAAGGGCGTCTCCCTCGTTTTTCGTTTTTCGCCGTCTTACCTCTCTGTGACTCTGTGCCTCAGTGGCAGACCGCCCTTCTCCCTCATCTGCGTCTCCAATTCTTCCAACGTCCGCGGCCAATCTTCCCGCAACAACCGCGAAAACGCCCTGTCCGCCAACAATTTCCCGCCCGTCTGGCACGTCGCACAATAATTCGTCTCGTTCGATGCATATTTAATTCGCTGAATCTTGCTCCCGCATCGCGGGCAAGGCTGCTTATACTTCCCATGTACCGCCATCTCCGGACGAAACGCCGTCACCTTCTCCGGAAATTTCTCGCCCGTCTCCGTTCGTAGCCGTTCCACCCACCCCATCAACGTAGCGCGAGTCGCCTCAAACAATCGCGCCACTTGTTCATCGCTCATCTTTTGCGTCTGCGTCGTAGGAGATAGTTTCGCCGTCCACAAAATCTCATCCGAATACGCGTTACCAATCCCGCTGAACCATCGCGGATCAGTCAGCGCCCGCTTCAACGTGTGATTCTCCGATCGCAGCACCGCCGCAAATTCATCAAGACCGCACTCGAGCACTTCCACTCCGCCCGGATCCAGTTCCCGCAGTCCCTCTTCTCCCCCCGCCAAATGCAGCGATGCCCGCTTCTGCGTCCCCGCTTCCGTCCAAACCAGCGTCCCATTCGAAAACTCAAACGCCGCCAAATTCTGACGTCCAGAAAGCTTTACAGACTTGCCGCTCGCCCTCTCAAACCAATGCAGCCTCCCCGCAATCATCAAATGCAACACCAGCCAAATCTCGCCCTCAACTCCAATACAAATCCGTTTCCCCAGCCGCCTCAACGCAACAACTTTCTTGCCCTCCGCGCTTGCCGCCGGCGGTTCCGCAGTCCGCAGCAAAAACGGACTCACAATCCGCACATGCTCCAACCGCTGCCCCAAAATCCTCTTTTCGAGCGCCTCTATATAGACCCTAATATCCGGCAGCTCCGGCATCTCTCCTCACCCTGCCCCAGTCCACAGATTATTGCCGTAAGTCGAATGTTTGTCTGTCGGGGCACGATACACGTGTGCCGATCCTATCAGGATCGTGCCCTCTTGCACTGGTAGTGGCCGGTCTTCAGATCGCCCGCCTATACTTGCCTATCCCGTCTATTTTGATACGCTTGCGCACTCTTCGGTCCGGACAAAATCTCAATTCCATTCTCCTCAATCACTTCCGCACTCTTTGACACAGCCGGTAACATAGTTTTTACGTTTTTACGCAGTTTATCCAGACATCCTAGGAGGTACGTCACCCCCCTCATCCGCCAAATGTGGGCCCGTTTTTCTACACACCATTTCACCCGATTCATATCTTTCGATTGGGACGATTTGCCAGTCTGGCAGCCGGATCAGGTAGACTATCTGTTCGGCGAACCGCACGACCCGCCGCAATCAAGGAGCTTTTAGAACCAACGTGGCACTGAGCAAACAACAAGCCCTCGACATGCTCGAATCCGATGACCTCATCGGCATCGGCATGGCCGCTCACCAGGTCCGCCTGAAAAAGAACCACCCGCGCATCGCCACCTACCAAGTCGACCGCAACATCAATTACACAAATTTCTGCACCGAGTATTGCTCTTTCTGCGCTTTCTACCGCCCCATCGGCGCAAAAGACGGCTACATCCTCAGCTTCGAGGAAATTTTCAAGAAGATCGAGGAGATGCTCGAGCTCGGCGGCAACGGCGTTCTGCTCCAGGGCGGCCTGCATCCCGATCTGCAAATCGATTACTACGAAAATCTTCTCCGCTCCATCAAGAAGCGCTATCCCACTGTTCATTTGCACTGTTTTTCCGCGCCGGAAATTCTTTGCATCGCTGAAGTCAGCGAACTGAGCGTCGAAGACACCATTCGCCGACTGATGGACGCCGGCCTGCAATCTATCCCCGGCGGCGGCGCAGAAATTCTTGATGATGAAGTCCGCTCCAAGATCGCGCGCCTCAAATGCACCAGCGATGATTGGGAAAATATGCATCGCACCGCGCACAAGCTCGGCCTGCGTACCACTGCCACCATGATGTTCGGCTGCGGCGAAGAGCTGCGCCACCGCATCAATCACTTCGAGCGCATTCGCCGCATTCAGGACGACACCGGCGGCTTCACCGCTTTCATTCCGTGGATTTTCGCGTCCGACAACACGCCACTCGGAAAAAAAGTTCAGGAAACTACCGCTGTCGATTATTTGAAAACGCTCGCCGTCAGCCGCCTCTATCTCGACAACATCGATCACATTCAGTCCAGCTGGCTCACTCCCGGAATAAAAGTCTGCCAGGTCGGTCTGCAATTCGGTGCGGACGACGTCGGCAGTATTTTGATCGAAGAAAATGTTGTGTATGCCGCCGGCGTTCGCAACCGCACCAACGAAGGCGAACTTCGCCGCGTCATCTCCGACGCCGGCTTCATCCCCGCCCAGCGCGATACTCTCTATCGCTCGTACGCCCTGAAATAAAAACAATAAGGATCCTCATGCAAAAAATCAGTCCGTTTCTGTGGTTCGACAGCAATGCCGAAGAAGCAGCCAATTTTTACGTTGCGATTTTCAAAGACTCGAAAGTCCTGAAAATCGCGCGCTACGGAGAAGCCGGACCCGGTCCCGCCGGATCCGTCATGGTCGTGAACTTCCAAATCGAAGGGCAGGACTTCATCGCGTTGAACGGTGGTCCGCTTTTCAAATTCACCGAGGCGATTTCGTTCGTCATCAATTGCCAGACGCAGGAAGAAGTGGACCACTACTGGAACAAACTAACTGCAGGCGGCGGCCAGGAGTCGCAATGCGGCTGGCTGAAAGACAAATATGGCTTGTCCTGGCAGGTCACTCCCACGATCCTGGGCGAATTGCTGGCCGACAAGGACCAGAAGAAAGCGCAGCGTGTCATGCAAGCGATGCTGCAAATGAAAAAGATCGACATAGCAGCCTTGCAACGAGCAGCCGCCCAGGAGTCGCTGCATTGAGACCCGTTCCTCAAGTGTGGAGCGGATACCACCGGCAAAATAGATTGTTCTGGCTGCTTTTTGTTCTCTATGTCCCTTTATGCTGATGATAGGGATTGTGACTTCGCACCTAGCACCAAGATTTTGGGAAGTTGAACAAAACAAAATCATGCCGATTTGTTTTTTCTATACGCTGCAGTCTGGCTATGGTCCCGATTCAGCCTGTGGGCATGGCCACGTCCTCGTTGCCATAAGCGCTTTCATTCGGTGGACATCCTCAGGAGCAATCCCTGGAGCAAAAAATTCGTGAACTGCGGCCTTGTAAAATGGGCTCAACCGGACCATGAAACTGCCTGAGCAGGGCTCACAGAACTAATTTTGTCTTGCAGGTCGAACCAGTATTTCCACTTCAGCGCCGTCGGGAAGATCGACATCCTCGAGCGGATAGAGAACGCCGCTGCGAAAACGCGCGCGTACTTTGATCGCGGGAGCCGGATTTCGGTTTTCGATCTTCGAATTTCCATGTTCCATTTTCGAATTTCGATTCTCGACAGCGGGCGGCTTGCCGGAAACTTCGTCCATCGCTTCATTCGCCAGCAAATCAGCTTCGCGGTTCTGCTCGCGATAAACGTGATCGATGCGGAACGAGGCGAATGTTTGCGACATTTTTTTTGCGCGCTCGTACAGCGGCTTCAAATCCGCGCTCTTTACTTTGTATTGCCCGCGCATCTGTTTGACAAGCAGTTCGGAATCGCTTTCGACGCGCAGCGCGCCGATGGAATGTGATTGCGCGTAATCGAGCGCCGCGATCAGCCCATAGTATTCCGCGACGTTGTTCGTGGTTCGCCCGATATATTTTTTCAGCCGCGCAACAATTTCGCCGCGCGGATCGCGAATCACCACGCCGTAGGATGCTGGACCGGGATTTCCGCGCGAGCCGCCATCAATGTTCGCGCGCCACGCAACGGGTTTTGCTTCCGGAGCAGGGTCGCCGAAAAGGCGCGAACCGCGATTCGGTGGAGTTCGCGGCGCCATCACGAAGCTCCCATCACTAAGCCGACGCTACCGACGGATCTGCACTGGACACGGGAGGCGTGGCCGGTTCCGTCGCGTAGAGGATGCACCCGCACGTTTCACAGGTGTGAATTTCCTGGCTTTCTGGGCGGCGAATTTCCTGGTAGGTATGCGGAAGCAGGCGCATCCCGCAGCCGCGGCACTGTTCGCTGACGGCTTGGGCGAGTGCCACGCCGTGGTGACGTTTCGCGGCGCGCGAGTACACGTCAAGGATTTCTTCCGGAACTTGCGCGGCGATTCTTTCGCGCGCGGAAATATCCGTGAGCATTTTGCGATTTACTTCGCGTGCGTGATTTTCAATTTCCTTTCGTTCCGCGGCGATGGTTTGCTCGGACTCGCGCAGCGCGACCTCGGCGCTCTTCACATTTTTTTCCGCTTCTTCAGCGGCCATCATTTGATCGAGCTGAGTGTCTTCCGCTTTCGAAATTTCCATTTCAGCGTTGGCAATTTCGTGCAGCAGCGCTTTGTAGGCTTCATTGGTTTTTACGGCCGCGGTTTGCCCGCGGAATTTCTTTGCGCGTTCGCGCCATTCTGCAACTTCGAATTCTGTTTTCCTGCGAACCGCAACGATTTGCGCGAGCGCGTCTTTCGCTGACGCAACAGCCGCACGCGCTCCGCTTAATTTAGCGTCGGCTTCGCGAATGCGCTTTGGAGCAGTATCCAGATTCGCGCGGAGTGATGCGATTTCCTTGTCTGTTTTCTGCAATTCGAGAAGCAGAGGAATGGCGGGATGCATCGAACAGGAGTTTAACACATGGATTGCGATTGTCCGGCTCGGCTGAAAACGGAACCCCGGCGAGATGAATTCGCCGGAGTTGGGCTGGAGAACGCCGCGGGAGTAAAGCCCGCGTTTACAAAAATATCAGGAGTGGGCTTCGCGGCGGGTGAGTGTGAAATCGACGAAGTACCCGATGCCGATGGCGAGTGGAATCAAGCCAAACGCCGCCGCGGACCAGGTGTCTGGCTCGTGTTCGATGCCGGCGATGGCTCCGAAAGTAGCCATGAAGCCGATCGCGCCGCTCACGAGCAGTATTCCATTCTTGCGAGAACGCGCCGTGGGCGTAACTTCCGTCTCGAACGGAACCGTGATGCCGCGCGCGATGGCCGCCATGCGTTCATCGGCACGCAGCTTCTTCACGCGATAATACGTGTACATGGCGGCCATCGGAATGCCCAAGGAAAGAACGACTGCCGCTAAACCAACAATTCCAACACCGACGTCACCCATATCCATCTCCTTTAACGTGCTAATCAACGATCTCTGAACTGAATGTCGTTCCCGGGGAATGTCTCGCAGCGCCGTGGCGCCGCTCTATGGAAAGGAACGTAGCGGGAGAGGAAAAAGTTCCGAAAAGTTTACTGAGATTCTGGCCTATCCGGACCTCTTACTGGGTTTCGCTGACCTGCATGTCCTGGTTGATGCTGAGGGCCGGGTAGCGGATTGGGGAGTCCGGTGGGGGAGGAGCGTGCCGCGCGGTGACGATGAATGCGGTCCCGCTGCCACAGCGGATCTCGTAGGTGTAACCGTCGCGCTCGGTTCTGGCGAGATTCACGAGCCCGGACGAAGAAAGTTCGTCCAGGTTGACGCAGTGGCCATTGGTAGCCACGTAGGTGCGTTCGGCCTGCGCGATTTGCGTGATGTCCATGCGAACGCCGGTAAGGCTGATGGCCTGAGTGGGAGCGGTGCCAGGATCGGTGGTGGGCATCTTCTTGATGTAATAGAAATAGATGCCTCCCATGATGGCAGCGGCGACCAGGATCAAAGCGAAAGCTCGCATGAGGAGATTCTGACTCGTCACGCCGCGGCCCGCAACCGCCTGGCGTCCAGAGTGCATCAGGAAACAATGGGCATTGTTTTCACCGGCGGGCGAATGGTTTTGTTAGACTGGGCGCCAGAACCGGACCCTCTCCGGTGGCTGAATTCCCCTTCGCACAATTCATGGTGACGATTGCTAACGCTTCGTTATTGAACGATTTGGAATCGCAGCGCGAGCACGAGCTGGCGGAAGCAGGCGCGATTCAGATGGGAATGCTATCGCAGTGCGCGCTGCGAACCGCTGATGTGACGGTTTGCTAGCAATTCCAACCTTTTCATGAAGTGGGCGGCGACTTCCTGGATTTCTTCACGCTGACGGATGGCGTGATCGGAATCTACCTTGGCGACGTCACGGGAAAGGGACTTCTGGCGGCCTTGTATGCTGCGCTGGCTGTGGGAACTTTGCGCGGCGTTCATAAAACGGGCACGCCGCCAGCAACGGTCTTGAGCACAGTCAACCGCAGAGTGATGTTGCGCGGCGTGTCGCCACGTTACGCAGCGGTGCAGTATGGGTGTTTTCGACCCGCGCGGAATATTGCGAATCGCCAGCGCGGGAATGGCGGGCCCGCTGATTCTTTCGAGTGCGCGGCTGCCGGGAGCTGGAACTTCGCGGCATTCCCCCAGGAATGTTTCCGGAAACAGACTACGAAAGCCAAACGGTGCAGCTCGAACGCGACGACTCCCTAAATTTTTCTGAGCGATGGATTCAGCGAATCGCAGAACTCCACGGGCGACTTCTTTGGCATGGAGAAAGTGCAAGAAGTATGCGCGTCCCTGCGGAAAAAAACACCGGAGGAAATCCTTCACCAAATGACGGAGGCAGTGATCCGTTATTCCTGCGACCGGCCGCAACAAGATGACCGGACGGCGGCGATTTTGCGCTACCTGCCGAATTAACCTGGAGACAACTCGGGCGGGGATAGCGCGTACGCCGAAATTGAGGTAGCAGGTGGGAAACTTCGGGGGAATTCAAATTGACACCACGGCGGTGCTCCAGTAACAAAGGTAGTAACGGCAATCAACTAGAGGAGAGTCCTCGATGAAGAAGATGAAGTCCCCGCACGCCTGCGTTTTGGCGTTTAGCTTGTCCGCACTGCTATGCATTCCGAGCGAAATTCTTGCCGCACCGGATACGCCCGGTCAAAGAGCCGGCGAAGTTTCCCGGGTGATTCCGGCAGTAAGTATCGCGCGCGGAGCAAAAACGCTCTCTGCATCCGCAAAAACTGTCGTGGATTGGCTGGATGTGGTGAACACGCAGGCCAGCGCACGAGCGCGAGTCGCGCTGGATGACGGATCGGTGTTGAACGTCGGATCGGATTCATCCATCAAGGTGCTAAAGCACGACGGCGGAGCGCAGCAAACCGAATTGGAACTGACCTACGGAAAAATTCGCTCACAAGCGCAAAAAATCACCAAGCCCGACGGAAAATTCGAAGTGCGCACGCCCGCGGGAGTAGCCGGGGTCGTGGGCACGGACTTTTTCACAGGATTCGATAATTCAACCGGAACGATGAACGTGATCGTATTCGAAGGAATCGTCAAAGTTTGCAACCTTGCAGGCGTGTGTGTGATCGTGAAAGCCGGACAGATGACGAGCGTGCGCTCGAATGACAGCACGGGACCGCTGGCACCGACGCAAGCGACGCTCGATGTGCTGGTGGACGCCGGGACGACAACGGATGTGGGCGGAAAGGTCGGCGTTCAAAATGTCGGCCATCACATTGGCAAAGGCACGGCGATCACGCTGGGAATTCTTGCCGTGATTCCGGCGATCCTGATTCCGGTCGTGGCGACGCATGGGAACAGCAGCGCCCCGCCCAACACTACATGTAAGCCCAACAGCCAATCTTGCGGCTGAGAGAGTCTAGCCGTTTTAAGCAAAAACTGGCGATTGAGATCCTTCGGCTTCGGCGCGAAAGCGCCGAAGCTCAAAATGACAATTTACGAATTTAGGACTCGGGTTAATTTCGCTGGGTACCGACTCACGGATAGGCGTTCTGCGGAAGGGCGAAGGCCACGTAGACGCCGCCGGACGGAGACTTGAGGTCTTTTCCGCCGCCAGCGGCAATCACAACATATTGACGGCCATTCACGGCGTAAGTGGCTGGCGTGGCATTTCCCGCAAAAGGCAAAGCCGTCTCCCAGAGCAAAGTCCCATTTGAAATATCGTAGGCGCGGAATTTTTTGTCGTAGTTGGTTGCGCCAATAAAGAGAAGACCACCCGCAGTGACGATTGGCCCGCCGTAGTTTTCCGTACCGGTGTTGCGCATTCCCGCCGCGGCTAGTTCCGGATACTCGCCGAATGGAATTTTCCAGAGGTATTCGCCAGTGTTGAGATTGATGGCGTTCAACGTTCCCCAGGGAGGAAGAACGGCGGGATAACCGTCCGGATCGAGAAAGCGATTGTAGCCGGTGAGGTGGTATTTCATTGCGGGTGGCGGCGGACCTGGGCCTGAAACCTCTTTTTGAGGGATGACCGCGGAGCGGTCAATCCTCTGACCATTCGCGAGAAAATCGGCGATGGCGTTGGTTTGTTGCGAAGTTAAATTGGGAAATCCGGGCATGCGGCCCTTGCCGTTGCGAATGGTGGAAACAATTTGCGCGAAATTGAGTCGCGCGCCGATGCCAATCAGCGAGGGAAACGCCGGCGGCGATCCGGCAAGCTTGTCGCCGTGGCAAACGCTGCACTGGCTGACGTAGAGGGCGCGAGAGCCCGTTTCGTTTCCGCTGGCCGCGAGAGCGCCGGTCCAGGCAATGTCATTCGAATTGACGTAAATGATCGAGGTGCTGGGGTCAACCGCCGAGCCGCCCCACTCCGCGCCTCCATCGAATCCCGGGAAGACAACGGTTTCCGTGCCGACGGAGAGCGGAATGAACTGACCATCGCTGCGAAATTTTTTGAAATTGTCGAGAGCCCAGCGATGAGCCTCGGGCGTGCGGTGAGTGAGCAGGTCTTCTGTGAGGCGCTGGCGCGCAAACGGAACGGGTGCGGCGGGTAGCGGCTGTTCTCTGGCGGTCACTTCGCCGGGCACGTTGCTCGCAGGATATGGATGATTTTCGATCGGGAAAAGAGGCTCACCCGTGAGGCGGTTGAACAGGTAGATGAATCCCTGCTTCGAGGGCTGTGCAACCGCGTCAACAGGATGGCCGCTGCGTTGGACGGTGAGCAACACCGGCGGCGAAGGAAAATCGCGGTCCCAAATGTCGTGGTGAACTCCTTGAAAATGCCAGAGGCGCTTGCCGGTGCGCGCATCGATGGCGATAAGGCAATCGGCAAACAGGTTGTCGCCAACGCGGTCCGCGCCATAAAAATCGAATGCGGGCGAACCCGTGGGGACGTAGACGATGCCACGGGCGGCGTCGAGCGACATCCCGGTCCAGTTGTTGGCGGCGCCGCTAGTTTTCCACGCGTCCGTAGGCCAGGTGTCGTAACCAAATTCGCCGGGCAGCGGGATGGTATGAAAGGTCCAGCGAAGTTTTCCGGTGCGCACGTCGAAAGCGCGAATGTTGCCCGGCGGGGCGGGAAGCGTCTCCGGATTGCGCCCCCCGACGATGATCGAATCTTCAAAGACGAGCCCTGCACTGGTGAGATAGATCGAGTTGGCGCTGGCAGGTTCGCGGTCGAGGTTTTCGCGAAGATCGATACGACCCGCATCGCCAAAGTCAGGAATGGGTTTGCCGGTGGCCGCGTCGAGCGCATAAAGGTAATTCATTACGCCGACGAGAATCCGGGAACTAGCGCCGGAACTCCAATACGCGAGGCCCCGATCGGGCTGTGTGCCTGCAATGCCGGAGTCAAATTTCCATCGCAGTTTTCCGGAGGCGGCATCGAGGGCAAAAATCTTTTGCGTGGGAGTGATGCCATAAAGAACTCCGCCGACAATCAAGGGATTGGTTTGCAGACCGCCTTCTTCGCCAGTGTCGAAGTTCCAGGCAACCTGAAGTTTGGCGACATTGCTGCGATTTATTTGTGCGAGAGGCGAGTAGTGATTGTTTTCGGCGTTGCCGCCGTAGCGAGGCCAGTCCTGGGAAATTTGTGCGGCGGCGGAAGTTGGCGGCGGATTTTCTTGTGCTGTCGAGGAGAGAGGCATTAGCAGGGCGAGGTGAAGCAGCGGAAGGCAAACTGCCCGGGTAATGCGCACATGATCGCTCAAATTTCCTCCTGGCCTGAGGAGAGGTTGCTGCATTTGACGCGTCGAACCGAAAGGAGTGTAACCGAATGGGGCACGGAATGGGATTCAACAGGGCATTGTGTTTCAGCGAGGAACAGCAACACTGCGCCCCTACAAGCGGGCGGGCGCGGGCGACACCGCGCACGGACTGAAGCCTGAGCCATTGGGGCGTGCAACGAAATGGCGCGGAGCGCCGTCGAAGTAGTGTTGGCCGGGAAGGCCCGCGTTGAATGCCTGCCGAAGAGTGACGTACACTGGCTTTTTAGCCTGGTGCATCCGATTAAAAATCGTGAGGACTGCTTTGCATAAATTGAATCGTTTTTTCGCCGCGTTGCTGTTGCCGGCAATCGTTATGGCACTTGCGGCAGCTTTTCATCCAGCTGCGACAGTGGCCGGACCGCCGGACACACCGGCCGTTGGAAAACCGTCGCCATTGATTGCGGCGATGCAGACAGAGCTGGATCGTTCGTTCAAAGTGCTGGGGGGACAGGAACCGCCGGCGTACTTCATCGGCTACACCATCACGAACACGCAGAGAGCGGAGGTATCCGGTTCGAATGGTGCGTTGCTATCGAGCAGCGAAGCGCGGAACCGCTGGTTGCAGGTGTCGGTTCGAACGGGCACCTACACGCTGGATAACACGCACAAAGTAGGCGAGCGGCAAATGCCAAGCGGCGGGCCGGGAACGGCGATTCCCGTAGACAACGATGAGGAAATCGTGAGACGCGCAATTTGGCTGGAGACGGACGATCAATATCGCGCCGCCGCCGAATCGCTGATTAAGATTCGCTCCAGCAAGGAAGTAAAAGCCGACACTTTGGAAGGGCGTGCGCCGGATTTTTCGCACGAGCAGCCGCACAAGTCGATTGAGCCGGAGGCATCGTTCACGCTGGACCGGAAACCATGGGAAGAAAAAGTCCGCGCGTACACAAAGGCGTTCCGCGAATCGCCGGACATTCTGAATTCGATCGTGACCTTCTCTGCGCTGGCGCAGAATGCGTACCTGGTGAACACAGAAGGAACACAACTGCAGCACGGGCAGACTCGGTATCGGCTGGAACTATTCATCCAGGGAAAAGCTACGGATGGGATGAACATCGAGCGCTACTACAATTTTGACTGGGTCGATTCGAAGGACGCTCCGAGTGACAAAGACGTGGCTGCCGCAAGCGCAACTTTGCGCAAGGAAATGGAAGGGCTCGTAAAGGCGCCACTGAATGAACCAAGCGTGGGACCTGCGCTGTTGACAGGCCGAGCGGCGGCGGTTTTCTTCCACGAAGTGTTCGGGCACCGCGCTGAAGGACATCGACAAAAAGACATTTCGGAGGGACAGACGTTCGCGAAGAAAGTGGGCGAGCCGATCCTGCCGGATTTTCTGAGCATTGTGGATGATCCAACGCTGCGGAAGCTGGGACAGGAAGACTTGCTGGGGTATTACCGGTTCGATGATGAAGGCGTATCGTCGCACGAGGTGGTGCTGGTGGATCATGGAGTGCTGAAGAATTTTGAGATGTCGCGCTCGCCGCTGGCGGATTTTCCCCATTCGAACGGGCACGGGCGGCGGCAACTGGGCGCAACACCGGTTTCGCGACAGGGTAATTTGATCGTCAAGAGCAATAAGACGGTAACGAACGCGCAGCTGCGCGCGAAATTGATCGAACTCATCAAGACGCAGAATAAGCCCTATGGCTTGCTGATTGACGACATCGCCGGAGGATTCACGTTCACCGGACGCGGGCAGCCACAGGCATTTCAGGTGCAGCCGCTGGTAGTTTACAAAGTGTTCGCGGATGGAAGGCCGGACGAATTGGTGCGAGGAGTGGACATTGTGGGAACGCCACTGGCGGCGTTGACAAAGATTGTGGCGACGGGCGACACGCCGGAAGTGTTCAACGGCTATTGCGGAGCGGAATCGGGCTCGGTCCCGGTATCGGCGGCGGCGCCCGCGATTTTGACGACGGAGTTGGAAGTACAAAAGAAACAGGCGGATACGGATGCGCCACCCATCTTGCCGCCTCCAGCGCATGACGTAAAGTCAGCGCAAGCAAAAACGGGACGTGCACAGTGAAGACCTCTCTTGGCATTGTGACCTTGTTGCTGGCTAGCGCCGGCGGAATTGTTCCCGCGACGCTGGCCCAGGAAAAATCGGATAACGATCACACGCTGCAGGCAATGCGCGACGAAATGGCCCGCGCCAAGGATCGGCTGGAACTAAAATTTCCGGGCACTAACGAACCCGTGCGGCCGTACTACCTAGAGTACCGGCTGCTGGACCTGGAAGTGCGAGAGGTTGTGGGGCAATTCGGCGCGTTGATGTCGAGCACCCACACGCGAAACCGCTTTATGAATGTTCAGGCGCGCGTAGGAAGCTTTAAACAAGACAGCTCGAATTTCGTAAGCGATGAAGGGTTCAGAGGATTCATCGGATCGACAGGATCGGTGGGCATCGATCGCGACTACGATTCGCTGCGGCAGGATTTGTGGATTGCAACGGACCAGGCGTTCAAGGAAGCCGTGGAGACGTACTCCCGGAAGCGAGCTTATCTGAACAGCCTGGCGCGGCAGACGGACATTGATGATTTCTCGAAAGCAACTCCGGTGAAAAATATTGAGCCGCTGGTGGCGCCGGACTGGAGCGGGCGGAACTGGGAGCAAGAGGTGCGGGAAAGTTCCGCGGCGCTGCGAGCGTTTCCGGAAATCCAAGAATCGCGCGTAACGTACTACCTCGTTTACGCGACGGAATATTTGTTGACCAGCGAAGGCACGGAGATTCGCACAAACCGTAGCTTTGCCGCGGTGGAAGCGGGATTGAGCTCGCTGGCAAAGGACGGTATGCAGCTGAACCATTTTTACGCGTCGTACGCGCCAAAGCCTGTAGACCTGGCAAGCGTGGACACCGTGAAAAAAGGACTGAACGTGACGGGCAGCGAGTTGATGGCGCTTCGCGCATCACCGCCCGCGCAAGATTATACGGGACCAGTGCTGTTCGAATCGCGTGCGGCTGCACCGCTCGTGGCGCAGGTGTTGGGGCCGGCATTGAACGGCGCGCGGCCGCCAGTGGCGTTTCAGCCGGTGATGGAACAATTCTTGAGTAACGTTGGAGGAAAGAGCGATTGGGTGAGCCGCATCGGAGCTCGCGTGCTGCCGACGAGTGTGACAGTCGTGGACGATCCGAGCGCGAAAGATTTTCAGGGACACGCTTTAATAGGCGGATACCGAGTGGACGACGAAGGCGTGCCGGCGCAGAAAGTAACTGCGGTTGAGAGCGGCGCGTTGAAAGAGCTGCTGATGTCGCGGCGGCCAGGGCCGGATTCCGACAAATCGAATGGACACGGACGTTCGGCGTTCTTGAACGATGCGAAACCAACGCCCAGCAATCTGTTCTTTACCCCGTCGGAAGCTACGCCGGCAGCGGACCTGAAAAAGAAATTTTTGGATATTTGCCGTTCGAACAAGCAGGAGTATTGCCTGGAAGTGAAGGAGATGGACAATCCAGCGATCAGTTTGCTGCACCAGGAAGACTTCAGCGAGTTGCTGGCAAGCTACGGCGGGGGGGCAGGAAACGGCGACCGGCTGCCGCTGATTGTGGTGCGCGTATATCCAGCGGACGGACACGAGGAGATGGTACGCGGAGCGCGGATCACGGGATTGAATACGCGCGTATTGCGAAACGTGACATCGATGGGCAACGATCCGTATGTATACAACTACATGCAGACGCAGGTGGCGGGATTTGCCGGGACGGCGCTGGGCGCATTTGGCTCAGCACAGAACGGCCTTCCGTCATCGGCAGTTGCACCATCGCTGCTCTTTGAAGAAATGGATGTGCGCGGCGCGCGAGGCGAACCGAAACGGCCGCCGCTGGTGCCGGCGCCGGCGATGACCGCGAAGTAAATTATTTTCGCTGACGTAGTTTTTCAGAAAGACACGCCGATGAAAGAAGTAACCAGACGCGGATTAATATTAGGGGCCGCGGCTCTGGCTGCGGTCGGGGTGTTTGCCGGAGTGGACCATGTGGCGAGTTCGACGTTTGTAAAAGACGAGCCGCCGCTTGCCCCGGACGCAACCGTTGAGATTGTGGAGTTTGACGATACGGGCAGACGGATTGGCAAAAAGCAGCTTCACAAAGTTCGCAAGACGGAAGTGGAATGGCGAAACGTATTGACGACGCCGCAATTTGTGGTGACGCGGAAAGCAGCGACGGAGATTCCCTATTCAGGTGAATTTCTGAATGAACATCGCGCGGGAATTTTCCGGTGTGCGGATTGCGGGACGGCGCTCTTCGACGCAAAAACAAAATTTGAATCGGGAACGGGCTGGCCGAGTTTTTGGGCAGCGCTCGCCGATGAGAATGTTCGCGAAAAAGATGACTTCAGCATGGGCATACTGCGGCGGGAAGTGAAATGCGCGCTCTGCGACGCGCATCTGGGGCACGTGTTTACGGATGGACCGGACCCGACGGGTTTGCGGTACTGCATGAATTCCGCGGCGTTGAAGTTTGTGCCACAACGAGCCGCATGAATTTCCACTTCTCTAAACCCTGCACGGTGTCCCGTCCCAGCAGACTTAGGGTAGTCTAAGCGTGGTGATCCAAGCCCTGATACCCGGCGAATCGCGGGAAAAGAAGCGGGCGGCGCTGCTGAGCGTGGGCTCGGCAATGCTGCTGGTTTCGCTGAAAGCGTTTCTGGTGATTCGTACCGGAAGCCTGG